>Ga0163144_10000669_pt1 | contig 81103 bp, 62 predicted proteins | sample OliLak19BULKMAT1_FD_123175 | JGI IMG/M metagenome (GOLD analysis project Ga0163144, IMG submission 123175) | Freshwater microbial mat bacterial communities from Lake Vanda, McMurdo Dry Valleys, Antarctica - Oligotrophic Lake LV.19.BULKMAT1 | ecosystem: Environmental > Aquatic > Freshwater >... | reverse complement strand
GATCCGGCGCGAGTGGCCACGGGTGCGCTGATCGGCCGCGCGGTGGCGGCTGCAGCCAAGAGTGGGCTCGGCGTGATCATCGCGATCTGGATCGCGGCGGCCGCCGCGCTCGGCGTTCCCTAGTGTCGTGTTGCCGAATGGGCGCGTGTGTGTGTGCAGAGTTTCCCTAGCGTAGCGCGAAGCTGTGCGAACTCCGCGTCGCGGCACAAACGTCGCGCGCGGTTCGCGATGGCGCATCAGCGATGGCGGTTCGGGTGACGATGGTTGCGCGGTCGAGCGCCCAGTCCACCTGTTCCAGCGCCGCCGCCACGGCCGCGATATCCGACGACAATGGGCGATCGCGAGTAAGCGGCGCCGAGATGGCGCGGACGAACGCAACCAATCCTCGACTGGCAGGCGCAAACCCGTCCAGCGCGACGCCGCCGCGCAACTCTGCCGCCTGCGCCAGCACCAGTGCGTGAATCGCCAGCACTTGCATCGTCAGGTCGAGCACATCCGCCGTCTTGCGCGCAGCGATCGTGCCCATCGTGACCACGTCCTGATTGTTCGCATTGGTCGGCACCGATTGAATTGACGCGGGAATCGCGCGCGTTCGCAGCTCCGCCACGAGCGCACTCGCGGTCACCTGTGCCCCCATGAAGCCCGAATGCAATCCATCCGGCCCCCCGTGAAGGAACGACGGCAGCCCGCGGTTCTGTGCGACGTCGGTGATGCGCGCAATGCATCGCTCCGCGTGAATGGCGAGCTTGATCACGCCGAGCAGCAGCGTGTCCGAGGCGAACGCCACGTGCTGTCCGTAGAAGTTGCCGCCGTGCAGAATGGCATCGTCGTCGGCGAAGACGAGCGGATTGTCGGTCGCGCTCGCGAGCTCGGTTTCAACGATGTTGTCGTGGAACGCGCGGACGTCGATCACGGCGCCGATGAGCTGCGGCACACACCGTATCGTGTACGGATCCTGCGGTAGTTCACCCTCGGGGAGCCAGCCATCCGCTATCTGCGACTCGTCGAGGTACGGCGGCGGTTGCACGTTCGGGCACAGCCGTGCGCTGCCCACGCCAAAGCGCGCGAGTGCCGCATGTGCCTGCACTTGGCCGGCGTGCGGACGTGCGATCGCAAAGCGCGCGTCCCACGCCTCAAGACGTCCGCCGAGGCACTCGGCGTAGAGCACCGCGAGACGCAGTGCGAGATCGGTCGCACGTCGCGCGCGTTCGGCGTTGATCGCGGCAATGCCGGTCATGCACGCCGTACCGTTCACGAGAGCAATCCCCTCCTTGTGGCCGAGTGTGACCGGGACGAGCCCCACCTCCTTCATCGCGTCGGCCGATGGCATGCGACGGCCGCGACACCACATCTCGCCTTCGCCGAGCAACGCGAGCGCGACATGCGCGAGCGGGGTGAGATCGCCGCTTGCGCCGACGGTGCCCATCTCCGGAACGACGGGCACGAGATCGAGTCGAATGCAGTCGAGCAGCGTCGTAAAGAGCGCCTGGCCGATGCCGGAATAGCCACGGGCGAGGGTCGCGGCGCGCGTGATCATCATCGCCCGTGTGTGCAGCGGCGACAGCGGTTGTCCGACGCCAGTACACAAGTGGTAGACGAGATTGCGTTGCAGGTCGGACGCGTGCTCGGGGGTGATCGAATGCGACGCCAGCGGGCCGTAGCCGGTGGTCACGCCGTAGATGCGACGTCGATCGTGCACCAGACGCGCCAGCGTCTGGTGCGACGCCGCCATGCGCGTGCGCGCTTCCTCGCCCAATGTCAGCGTGCACGCGCCTGTCGCCACATCGAACACGTCGCGCGTGGTGAGTGACGCGCCGATGTCCGCTGTCCGCGTCGTCACGCCGCCTGCTCCAGAGGCACGCCATCGTCCGGAAGAGCGCGACCAAGCAACCGGTCGAAGTCGAGCACGGCAAAGAGACGCAGATCGGCGTGTACGAAACCACGCAAGGGACTTTCGGAGAGCATGGCGGGGACGCCCTTCATACTGCCACGACAGATGCCGTCCACACTGAGTACACGCAGGGCCACGCAGATGCCGTCGCGGCCGTCGGGATGCACGTAAACGTAGGTTGCGTCGGTGCTGTCGATGGGGACACCGAACAGCGTGTCGCCAAGATCCACGATCGGCACGGTATTTCCAGAGCCGCGATCGATCAGTCGCTCCCCATGCAGCGCCAGTGCATCGCTTTCACGGCGCTCGATGTGGTCAACCATGCGAATCGGCACACCCACGTAGGCATCGTCGTCGTTCGCACCAACGCGCACTACCATGTACTCGGAGATGGTGGTGACGTAGCAGCCGAACTGGATGCAGCTACCCTCGCCGGCCGTCTGCTTAAGACGCAGTTTGAAATCGCGAATGGGCCACACGCGCCACTGCGGTCGGTATGACACCGTGCCATCGGCGTCGTCGGTGAGCGTGAGCTTCACGCGATCGCCGGTATGTTCGAGCGATGCATGCACAGTCACGAACGGTGGGCGGCCGGCCGCCAGGCGCGTGGACGCGTCCGTCTGCAGCGACGTATCCTTGAGCGCACGCAGCCAGTCCGTCGCGGCCTTCAGCAAGCCGTTGGCGACGGCCGTCGGCACGCACACCGACGGATCTGGGCTCGATTGGTTGAGGACGACCCGAACCGGCGCGCCTCCCAACTCGCGGATGACTGCGCCTTCGAGCGCCAGCGTGAAGTCGGTGACCGTCACCATCAGCGCGCCGCCGATCTTTTCGATCACCGAGCTGATGGCCTTGCTCAGCTCGTGATGCACCGGCAGGGAGTCGGTGTGCCGGCTGATCTGATTCTGGGCGGAGAGCAACGACTCGACCGCGTCACGCCCGCCTGCGCTCGCTGCGGCCATCAACGCGAAGAGACGATCTGTCCGCTCGATGGCACCATGCGCGGTACCCTTGGGATCGGCCGCGATCTTGGTCACGACAAACGCGGCGTCTGCATCCAGATGATTCTCCACCACTCCGAGAACGTACGACAGCGCGGCCCCGCGTGCCATCAGCGCGGGCTCCGCCGTTCCGCGTAACATCGTCTGATACTGCATCTGCAGGTTATAACGCATCCACTCGAAGCGGAGTTCGAGCCAGATCCAGGGCAGCGTCGCGACGGCCTCGGACGTGTCATCCTCATAGCAGACGTCGCGCAGCGACGACGCGATGCCCCGCATGCGCTCGTCCATCGACGTGCACAGTGCGGCGGCCTCGAGTGCAGAGACGCCGCCCAACTCGTCTATCATAGCCGCGATACGCTCTCGCACGTCAGCGCTGTCGAGTACCGCGATCAGTTCGGTGAGGCCCTGTGTGGCGTCCATGGGTCAGGCTGCGGCGGCGAGCCGCTGCAGCACGCTGGACGCACGCGCCGGCGATCCGGTCAGTTGCCCCGTACGCCACACGGCATCGATGTCCAGCGGTTCGTTACGTCGCGCTGCATGATCGGCATGCTCGGCGACGAACAGCGTTTCAGCGAGCACGTTGCGAATCACGGCCTGACCGCGGCGATGATGCGTGCCGATAGCCGACGATGCACGTTCGCCCATGCTCCAGCGCTCGGCGGCCAGCGCGCCGATCGGCTCGTGCAGCAGTTGCAGCAGCTGGTGCATAAATGTCGACGGAATGATGACAGGGCGTCGACGCGCAGTGCGCAGGACGGAGATTCGATCGAAGATCACGAGCTTTCCGACATCGTGCAGCAAGGCGATGGCGAAGGCTTCGTCGGGATCCGCCGCGAAGGCCGGAGCGAGTGCGCGAGCGAGTGGTGCGGTCCGCACCATGTGGGCCCAGACGTCGGCGGCCATCGCGTTGTACTCGCCGCCAGGTTGACTGAGCAGGCCGTCCACGCAACTCGCGAGAACCACGGCACGCGCCCCGGCCATACCAATTCGGTCGAGCGCCTGATCGATGGAGAGGATCGTGCCACGTCCGCTGGACATCGCAACGCTGTTGGCGGTCCGCAGCAGGGCTTGGAGCAGCGCGGGATCCTGTTCGAGCTTGCGCGCGAGTTGCGCGCGGGGGAGTGAGGGATCGTCGCAGATCGTGAGCGCATCGCGCGCGGCGGCCGGCAGTTGCCGAATCACTGCCTCCGGCCCACTCGCCAGCAAACGCAACAGTTGCGCGGCGTCGGGGCTTTCGCGGGCATCGGGCAACGACTGCTGCAGCGCGCCAGCTTCCTCGAGGCACCGGGCCCATGCCGCCTCGGCGTCGTATCTCGTCACCGACGCATTCGAAACACCGACGTGGATGGCGAGCGTCGCTGTACCAGCGACGCGAAAGTCGCTGACGTCGGGTAGAGTGGATGTGGCGATGGCGGGCGGCCACGTCAACGCGTCATCCGGGCTCGCGTTGGTCGCCTGATCCGGTACGCTCGGACGATTCCGCCTGAACAGGCGACGCAACAGAGCCAGCATATCAGGCACCCACGCGGAGATTGCCCTGCTCCACGTCATCGCGCACGACGTCCAGCATCTGGACCGCCGTGTCACCGAGGCGATCGCGATGGTCACTGCTCAGCAGCGACTCGATGCGCTGGAGAATGTAGGATGCGACAGACGCGCGTACGAGCACGATCGGTGCGCACGTGCCCGTGCGTACGGTGTCGTAGTTGGCAACGAGGTTGTGGCGCTGCCAGGCGAATCGGAGTTCGAGCCACATCGCGGCGAGGCTGCGATAGAGATCGGCCTCGTCTTCCGGATCGGCGAGCGACTCGCCCAGCGCCTGCAGCTGCTGGCAGACGTTGGCGGCTTCCTTCACCACGCCCTCGCGCTCGGCGGGTGAGAGTTCGACGGATTCAGCGATGTTGCGGCAGACGGGGACTACGGCTTTCGAGTCAGCGACATCAACGAGCAGGGCGGCAAGCGCTTTCATGTGGTGTAATCCGGGAAGAGGACATCGCACCCGGGCGGCGACGAGAGACGTCATCGCGCGCCGGGCACACGGACATCAGGCGGCGCGCAGGCCCACGAGGACCCAGTTGGTCGCCGACGGCGCGTGGCGATACATGCGGATCTGCACGTTGGTCGGCTTCATCTTGTAGGTGAACGTGTAGTTGAATTCGGTGTCGAGCTCACCCTTCGCCACGCCGTCCTTGAACTTGCCGAACATGAGACGGTTATTTGTGCACGGCGCGACCTGGGTGAAGAAGTTGCGGCCTTCTGCGGCGCTGACGGCCACGCCCGCCATCTCGGACTCAAACCGGTTATAGAGTTTGATGGCGCCATGGTCGTCCACCTGCACGATGCCGAACGGCTGCGCGTCGGCGTTGGCACGATCGATGGACGGAACCTGCGCGATGAATTCTGCGGGTACGAACGACATGAAAGACTCCTGAGGTGAGCGAAGAGAGACGGTGGGTGTTCGCGCAGTTACGCGAGCGACTGGTCGATGACGGCGTTGATGAGATCCCGCGCGCGCTTCTTGGCGGAGAGCACATCGAGAGAGGCGAGGGAGAGGCGGTCCGCGAGCTCGTTGCGCTCGTCGAGCAGCGCGGCGACCTGCGCTTCGAGGCTGGTCACCATGTCCAGCGCTCCGGCGTGGCTGACGGGCGCCAGCGCGCGCTCTTCGTACAGGGCGTGCAGCTGCGCCTCGAACGACTGTAGAGAGGAAAGCAGAGAGGCACGGTCGTCGGCGCCGAGCGTGCCGGCGTAGGCCGCGTGTTCACGCTCCTCGTACAGCGCATGGAGCTGGTCGGTGAGCGAGGCAAGCATGTCCTGCGTCGCGTCACCCGAGTGGTCGGGATGCTCGCGACCGTGATAAAACTCTGCGAGTTGCTCCGACAGGCTCTCCACGCTCGCGCGCAGGTCGGCGACGGTGCGCGCGCCGAGGCGCTGCTTGTCTTCGTAGAGTGCATAGAGCGCTTCGTCGGTCGGTGCGGTTTGCACAACCGGCGACTCGCGCTCTTCGTACAGAGACACGAGCTGTGCTTCGAGACTTCCGAGCATTTCGCGAAGGTCGTCGATCGAGTCCGGGGCGCTCGCGTGGAGCGCAGGACGGAGATCCAGGGCCAAGAGGCACCTCGGGACGGACGTGAAGACATCCACCTCGAATTGTTCGCGAGGTGGTGCCCAACAGGCAGGTCGCTGCGTCGCGACCACTCCGCTACGAATATCGACACCTTTCCTCGGGACTTGAGGGTCGCGCTGAAGGTCTTTTCGGACAACGGTTTGCGCATGCGGATGGGGTCGATTCTCGTGATCCCCCAGCGCGCGCCAGCAGACCGTGCCGGTTGCTTCGCTCTGTCGTCGGACTAGATTGACCAAACGTCCGGCGGGTTCTCCGTGGGGCGTTTTTTTGTGTGCGGCCCCCGGCCGCCGGAGACAGGATTCGCATGTTCGATTCGACGACGCGCACGCTGGTGGTGGTTGGCGCGCAGTGGGGCGATGAAGGCAAGGGCAAGCTGGTGGACGTCCTCGCCGAAAAGGCCGATTGGGTGGTCCGGTATCAGGGCGGCGCCAACGCCGGTCACACCGTGCACATCGGCGACACGTCGTTCGTGCTGCACCAGATCCCGAGCGGCATCATGCACGCCGGCGTGCGCTGCGCGATCGGCAACGGGGTCGTCATGGACCCCGAGACGCTGTTCGTCGAGATCGACGAGCTGGTGGCCGACGGCGTGGACGTGGAGGGTCGTCTCTATGTTTCCGAGCGCGCGCATCTGGTGATGCCCTACCACAAGCTGATGGACCGCGCCAGCGCCGCCAGCAAGGCAATCGGCACGACGGGGCGCGGCATCGGACCGGCGTACGAGGACAAGGTGGCGCGCCGCGGTGTGCGCGTGCTCGACCTGCGCTATCCTGAGCGATTGCGCGAAATGGTGACGGTGGGCGTCGATCGGGCCAATGCACAGCTCGAGCGATCCGGCTCCGATGTGCGCGCGTCGGTCGACGAGACACTGGCGGCCCTGGCGGCCCTGACGCCGCGTTTGCTGGCGATCGCCGAAGACGTGGGGCTTTGTGTCCATCGGGCGATCAAGAGCGGCGCTGCGGTGTTGCTGGAGGGCGCCCAGGGGTCGCTGCTGGACATCGATCACGGCACGTATCCGTTCGTGACGTCGAGTAGCACGACCACCGGTGGCGCGGCGATCGGCGTGGGGATCTCGCCGATGGCCATCAACGCCGCGTTGGGTGTGGTGAAGGCGTACACGACGCGTGTAGGCAACGGCCCACTTCCCACCGAACTCGAAGAGCCGCTGCACTCGCATGTGCGCAAGCTTGGCAACGAGTTCGGCGCGACCACGGGTCGTCCGCGTCGCTGTGGCTGGTTTGACGGTGTGGTAGTGCGCTATGCGGCGCGTGTGAACGGTCTCACGGGCCTCGCGGTCACCAAGCTCGACGTCCTCGATACGCTCGACGAACTCGCCATCTGTACGGGCTACAAGGTCGACGGCGACGTGCACACGGAGTTCCCGGCCGACGTGCAGATGCTCGAGCGTGCGGAACCGGTGTACGAGTGGTTTCCGGGGTGGCGCACACCCACGCAGGACGTGCGCAAGCTGGAAGACCTGCCGAGTGCGGCGAGAGCGTATCTCGATCGCCTGGAAGCGCTGTGCGACACGCCGATCGCCTTTGTCAGTGTGGGGACCCGTCGCGATCAGATCATCGGGGTGCACGCCGCCGTCTGATGTCCACCTCTCTGCGGGACGTGGTGGACGTCGAGGTGGTGGACGTCGTGATTGCGGGGGCCGGTCCGTGCGGTCTGGCGTGCGCGATCGCGGCGCAGCAGGCAGGGTTGTCGGCGATCGTCATCGACCGTGGGCCGATCGTCAGCGGCATTGCGAGCTACCCCACGTACATGAGTTTCTTCTCGACGGCGGCGAAGTTGTCGATCGGCGGCGTGCCGTTCATCGTCGCCACCGAGAAGCCGACACGGCGTGACGCGCTCGCCTACTATCGCGGCGTCGCGACGCATTTCGGCCTCGATGTGCGCCAGTACGAAACCGTCATCGATCTGGTGCCGACGAGCGGCGCGGGCACCACGGTGTCGCGTCCCTCGCGCTGGCTGGTGAACACGGAGCGCCGCAGCGGTGTGGCATGCCGCTATGCCGCACACGCCGTCATCGTCGCCACGGGTTACTTCGGGCGACCGAATCGGCTGGGCGTACCCGGCGAGTCGCTGCCGCACGTGCAGCACGGGTACACCGAAGGGCACGGCGCGTGGCGCGAACCCGTGGTCATCATCGGCGGCGGCAATTCGGCGGTGGACGCCGCGCTCGACATGTTCCGCGCCGGTGCACGCGTGACGATGGTGCACTTTCTCCCCGAGCTGGACGCCAAGATCAAGCCGTGGGTGAAGCCCGACATCCTTGCCCGTATCGCCGACGGCAGCATCGGCGCCCGCTACTCGTCGCGCGTGGTGGCCATCGAACCAGAGCATGTGGTCCTGGTCGGTCCCGAGGGGGAGGAATGGATCGCCGCGACGCAGGTGTACGCGATGACCGGCTATCTCCCCGAGACCGGGCTGCTCGAGCGCGCCACCGTGCCGATCGACGCCACGACGGGCGTTCCCACGCACGACAGCGCGACGATGGCGACACCGGTCGCGGGGATCTACCTTGCGGGAGTCATCGCGTCCGGCTTCGACGCGAACAAGATCTTCATCGAGAACGGTCGCGATCACGGCGATCGCATTGCGGCCGGCATTCTCGCGGCCTCCGCTGCCCCGCACTCCACGCGGCACTCCACGTCACACCATCACTGAACCAACATGTCGAGCACGCCAGACGTCATGGACAAACTCGTGTCGCTGTGCAAGCGACGCGGCTTCATTTTCCAGTCGTCCGAGATCTACGGCGGCACCGGTTCGGTGTGGGATTACGGACCACTCGGCGTCGAACTCAAGAAGAACATCAAGGATCGCTGGTGGAACGCCATGGTGCGTTCCCGCGACGACATCGAAGGACTCGATGCGGCGATCCTCATGCATCCGCGCACGTGGGAAGCGAGCGGTCACGTGGCCGGTTTCGTCGATCCTCTGGTGGATTGCAAGACGTGCAAGGGTCGCTTTCGCGCTGACAAGCTGGAAGACGCGCGCTGCCCGCAGAAGCCAAGCAAACAGCCGGGGCAGGCGGAGCAGTGTCAGTTGACGGAAGCGCGCAACTTCAACCTGATGTTCAGGACGTACATGGGCGCACTCGAAGAGAGCGCGAGCATCGTCTATCTGCGCCCGGAAACGGCGCAGGGCATCTTCGTGAACTTCCTGAACGTGCAGCAGTCGATGCGCCAGAAGGTACCGTTCGGCATCGCGCAGATCGGCAAGGCGTTCCGCAACGAGATCACGCCCGGCAACTTCATCTTCCGTACGCGTGAGTTCGAGCAGATGGAGATGCAGTTCTTCGTCGAGCCCGGCACCGATATGGCGTGGTTCGATCAGTGGAAGCAGATGCGGCTCGAGTGGCATCTCGCACTCGGTCTCTCGCCCGATCGACTCCGCTTCCATCAGCACAAGGACGGCGAACTCGCGCACTACGCACGTGCTGCATTCGACGTCACCTTCGACTTTGGCGGTACACTCGGCTTTCAGGAAATCGAAGGCGTGCACAATCGCGGTGACTTCGATCTCACGCAGCACCAGCAGTTCTCGGGGAAGAAGCTCGAGTACTTCGATCAACAGGCGAACAAGCGCTATGTGCCGTACGTCATCGAGACGTCGGTGGGCGCCGATCGTGTCACGCTGGCCGCGCTGGTGAACGCGTATCGCGAAGAGAAGGTCGAGGGCGAAGAGGAAGGACGTGTCGTGCTCGGCTTGCACCACGCCGTCGCACCGATCAAGGCGGCGATCTTCCCGTTGACGAAGAAGGACGGACAGCCGGAGTTCGCGCGCAGTATTCTATCGGATCTGCGCCAGTCGTTCGCGGTGGACTACGATGAGACGGGTTCGATCGGCAAGCGCTATCGTCGTCAGGACGAAGTGGGCACACCGCACTGCATCACGATCGATCCACAGAGCCTCACTGACCAGACCGTGACGGTGCGCGATCGCGATACGCTGGCGCAGGATCGTATCCACGCGGACCAGTTGTCCGCCTACCTTACGAACAAGCTGGCGCGCTAACGTCGTACGCGCGCACCGCATCCGACGCGGAGAGGAGCCTCTCATGTGGCGATGGACCGGGCGTGAACGTCCACCGTTCGCTGACCACGCTGGCGCGGGGCAGGAATCGGTGTGGGATTATCCACGCCCGCCGGCGATTGTCGCCGACTCGCGTGAAGTGATCGTGCGGGTCGGTGGTGTGGAGATCGTGCGTACCCGACGCGCGCTGCGCCTGCTCGAGACGGCCAGTCCTCCGACGTTCTACCTCCCGTTCAGCGATGCGGTGCGAAGCGCGTTCGAGCCGGCCGCGGGTTCGTCGATGTGCGAATGGAAGGGTGCCGCGCGCTACTGGACGATCGTTGCCGGCGAGGTGCGACTGGAGCGAGCTGCGTGGTCGTACGACGAGCCTCGGGCTGCCTTTGCCGACATTCGGGATCATGTCGCGTTGTACGCCACGCAGGCCGAATGCCTGATCGATGGCGAGCGCGTACGCCCGCAGGACGGCGGCTTCTATGGCGGCTGGGTGACGTCCGAGATCGTCGGGCCCTGGAAGGGCGGAGGCGGCACGAGCGGCTGGTAGTGGCGCTGTGTGGCTCCGTGTGGCAACCGTGTGGCAGCCGTGTGGCAACCGTGTGGCAACCGTGTGTCGGAGGTTGCGCCCGCGTCGCGTCGCGCCGATGTGCTACGCAAGCGGTGCCAATTTGCCGAGGATCGTCGGAAAGAACTCCGTCACCGTGGGATGCACCGGCAGGAAATCGCGAAGCACCTGATACGGTGCCTTCGCCGCCATCATCGCGCCGATAATCTGCACGATCTCGTCGCCGCCGATGCCGAAGATCGTCGCACCGACGAATTGGTGCGTCTCCGCATCGACGAGCACCTTGATCACGCCGACCGTCTCGCTCTCTTCCTTCGCACGACTGACATTTCGCATTTCATGCGAGGCCTGAAGAAACCGTCGCCCCGTCGGCATGAGCCGACGCGCCTCCGTCTCGTTGAGCCCCACGCGACCAAGCGGCGGATCGGTGTAGAGCGCGTACGTGGCAACGCGTCCGTCTGCCGTGCGCGTCCCACCGCGATGGTTGGCAAGCACGATCTCGTGATCCTGATAGCTCGTGTGCGTGAACGCACCGCGGCGATTCACATCCCCGAGCGCCCAAATGCCGGGCACGTTGGTCTGCAGCGCTCCGTTTACGGGGACGTAGCCCTGTGCGTCGAGCGCCACGCCCACGGTGTCGAGGCCCAGCGTCGCGGTGTTCGGGCGACGACCGGTCGCCACCAACAGGTGCGTGCCACGAACAGCAGTCGCCGAGGGCGCGCCGCCCATCAGTACCTGCACCGTGATCTCATGGCCGGACTGCCCGCTGACACTCTGCACTGTGGCGTTGGTGAGAATCTGCACGCCCTCGTCGTGCAGCAGTGCGGTCAATCGTTCACTGAGATCGGCGTCCTCGCGTGACACGATCATCGGCGCAGTCTCGACGATGGTGACGGCACTGCCGAGTCGCCGAAAGATCTGGCCAAGCTCGAGGCCGATGTAGCTGCCGCCCAGAATGACCAGATGCGCGGGAAGTGCACGCAGTGCGAGCAGGGCATCGTTGACCATCGCACCCGATTCCTTCAGGCCGGGGATGGGCGGCATGGTCGCGGACGTGCCCACGTTGAGATACACGCGCTCGGCGAGAAAGCGCTGGTCTCCGGCGCGCACGACAAACGCCGCCCGCTCCCCCACACCATCGCGCCCGTCGAGTCGCGCCCCTTCGCGCACGAGGGTAACTCCGCTGCTGCCGGTCATCCACCGCGTCAGTCCACTACGGGAAGCGTTGACTACAGCCGCCATGCGCTCCATGGCCGCTGCAAAATCCACCGTGACCTCGCCAACCTGAATCCCAAACTCACCGGCGCGACGTGCGAGATGTGCCACGCGCGCGCTTTTGCGCAGCGTCTTGGTCGGCGTGCACCCCGTATTCACGCAGGTGCCGCCGAGCAGGTGTCCCTCGAAGAGCGCGACCGACTCGCCTTCGGCGGCGAGTGCGGCCGCGAGCGACGGCCCCGCCTGTCCGCTGCCGATCACCGCCGCGTTGATACGAACCGAGCGGCCATCGTCGTCACGCGGCACGGTCACGGGACGACCTTCACACCCTTCCAGAACGCGACGCGGTCCGCGACGGCTTCCGCGCCGCTTTTGGGTGTCGGATAGTACCAGACGGCGTTGGGGTTTTCAGAGCCGTTCACGTTGAGCGTGTAGTAGCTCGCCTCGCCCTTCCAACTGCAGGTGGTATGATGCGTACTCTCCTGCACGTACTCGCGGGCGAGGGACGCCATCGGGAAGTAGTGATTGCCTTCCACCACGACCGTATCGTCTGATGCCGCGAGTACCACGTCGTTCCAGATTGCTTGCATGCGATGAATTCACCATTGCGCGCGCGTGAGCGGGCAGCCGAAGGGTCAAACGGGTTCGAGCCAGGCGACCCAGAACCATTGCTGTGCATCCGTGAACAGTTCCGTCACGCGGAATCCACCGGCGGCGACGACGCGCTCCAGCCGGGCACGGTCGTACTTGTATGAGCATTCCGTGCGTACACTTTCACCGGCGGCGAACGTGATAGATTCGCCGTCGACACGCACGTGTTGCGGCGACAGTGCTTCGAGATGCATCTCGATGCGGCTGTCCGCGTCGTTGAAGAATGCCCGATGCCGGAAGGCAGACTTGGAAAAAGTGGCGTGCAACTCGCGATTGAGGTGCAGGAGCGCGTTCAGGTTGAACTCGGCCGTGACACCGGCGGCATCGTTGTATGCCGCATGCAACAGGCGCGGATCCTTGCGGCGATCGACGCCGAGAATGAGGCCACCGTCCTTGCCGACACACTCGCGCACGCGTCGCAGGAATACACTCGCCTCCTCGGGGTGCAGGTTGCCGATTGTCGAGCCCGGAAAGAATCCGATTCGACGTGCGCCGTCCGGGATATCGGGCAAGTCGAACGGTTCCGTGTAGTCTGCCCAGACGGGGAGCACCGGCACGTGCGGAAATTCGAGGGCGCGCTCGGCCGCAACGTCATGCAGCTGGTCACGCGACACGTCCACCGGGATGTAGGCCGACGCTTCACGAAAAGCGCGGAGCAAGTGGCGCACCTTGATGGCGGCTCCACTGCCGAACTCGATGATCGCGGCGTTGGGTCCTACCAGATCGGCGAGATCTCCGGCATGACGCAACAGGATGTCATGCTCCGTGCGTGTGAGGTAGTACTCGGGCAGTTGTGTAATATCTTCGAATAGGGCCGCACCGCGCGCGTCGTAGAACAGTGCGGCGGGCAGGGTTTTGGGCGACGAGCGAAGGCCATCAAGCACTACGTCACGGAGCGACGTGCTGGCGACATCCGGGGTCGTGCGGTAGCGCGGTGGTGAGGCTGTCACGCGAAATCTCCATCGGCATCGTGAGCCAGTCGGATGCCCGTGAACTGCCAGCGCGCATCACTCGGAAAAAAGTTTCGGTAGGTGGCACGGGCATGGCTGGCGGGCGTGGCACACGACGCCCCGCGAAGTACCCATTGGTCGCTCATCCACTTGCCGTTGTACTCGCCGAGCGCGCCGTCGGACGCGCGATATCCGGGGTACGCGACGTACGCGCTCTGCGTCCACTGCCACACGTCGCCGAACAGTTGCTGCAACCCTGATGCACCCTCGCTGTGCGGATGCAGCAACTCGGCGTCGGAAAATCGACCCGCGACCGGTTCGGTCCGTGCCACCACTTCCCATTCTGCTTCAGTGGGGAGGCGCATGTGGGCCCATCGCGCAAATGCATCCGCTTCGAAATAGCTGACGTGCGTCACTGGCGCGTGAACGTCCAGGGTGGCCGCTCCCGCCAGCGTGAACTCGTGCCAGGAGTCGTCCACAGATTCCCAGTACAGCGGCGCGCGCCACGCATGCTCCTGCACCGTGGCCCATCCGCGGCTGAGCCACAGCTCGGGTCGCCGATATCCACCGTCGGCGATGAACTCGGCGAACTCGCCATTGGTCGTGAGTCGATGCGCGAGCGCCGCGTGCTGCACGTACTCGCGGTGCGGCGGGCCTTCGTTGTCGAAGTGGAATCCCTGGCCGTCGTAGCCGATGCTCCGCACGCCGGCGTCGATCACCGTCCAGCCTTGGGCTGCAGGCGTCGACGCGACGCGGATGTCCGGCCGATAGGCCGGCCGCATCGGGTTCGTCCAGAACACGTGCTTGATGTCGGTCACCAGCAGTTCCTGATGCTGCTGCTCGTGGTGCAACCCGAGCTCGAGCACTGCACTGGCGGGGTGATGCGGATCGTCATCGATGGTGGCGATGACCTGCTGCATGTGCGCATCGACATGGGCCCGGTACGCATAGACCTCGGCGACTGTCGGCCGCGTCAGCAGGCCACGCTGTGCGCGGCAGTGCCGCTCGCCGGCCTGCACATAGTACGAGTTGAAGAGAAAGGCGTACTTGGGGTTCAGCGCGCGATAATCGAGATGGAATGGGGCCAGCACGAACGTCTCGAAAAACCAGCTCGTGTGCGCGAGGTGCCATTTGGTCGGACTCACGTCGGGCATGCTGCTGACGACGTAGTCTTCCGTGTGCAGAGGCACGCACAGTCGCTCGGTGGCCGCCCTCACTGCGGCATAGCGGTTGGCGAAGGACGACGGTGTCTCGACAGAACGTATGAGGAAGGGAGCGGCTGACGTCATGGATCCTCAGCGGGACGCTGTGCATTCCCTGCGTATGCCGATGCACACGCTCGGAGTCGGAGACAAAGACACTCCGACCGTCTACAACCGACTCTGACGTCCGTAAGTTCCCGCAGGCCGTCTCATCAGCGACATTCCCCTTCCATGACCCTCGAACTTCGTGTCACGTCCCTCACTCATCGGTACGCCGACGTTACCGCCCTGCACGATGTGTCGATCACGGTGGCTGCGGGTACGCTGCTCGCGATTGTCGGCGAGAGCGGTTCGGGCAAGACGACGCTGCTGCGCGCGTTCAACCGCACCATCGAGCCCGCTGCAGGGTGCGTCTTTGTCGACGGCGACGATGTGACGATGCAGGATCCGGTCGCGCTGCGCCGCCGGATTGGCTACGTCCCTCAATCCGGCGGTCTGCTTCCGCACTGGTCGGTGCACCGGAATGTGGCCCTGGTTCCGACCCTGTCAGGTCAGGCCGATCCGTCCGCCGCGGCGAACGAAGCGCTGTCACGGTGCGGCTTGGCGCCGCACGTCTTTGCGGAGCGGTTCCCCCATGAGCTCTCGGGTGGTCAACGACAGCGTGTTGCACTCGCGCGTGCGCTCGCCGCGCGCCAAGGGCTGGTGCTCCTCGATGAGTCGTTCAGTGCGCTGGATGCGATTTCGCGGAACGAGCTGCTGGAAACGTTCGCGGACATTCGCCGCGCGCTGGGCTTCACCGCCGTTCTGGTGACGCACGATCTGGGAGAGGCGGCGCGTTTGGCTGATTCCATCGCTGTCATGCGCGCCGGCTGCATCGAGCAGATCGACACACTTCACGCGCTGATCGCGCAGCCGGCGACCGCGTATGTCGCGGCGTTGGTGGATCGGGCGCGATCATCGGCGCGACTGCTGGTGGACGCGTGAGCTCGGAACTTTCACGCGTGACAACTCACGCGCGCTGGACTCTGGCATCGCTCTGGCTGGCGCTCGCGCTGGGCGCGCGTGCGGTCGATGCGCAGGGGCCTTCCGCAACGGCGGTCGCTGCACAGCCCGACGGTCCGACGACCTCGAGCGCTTCGCGGGCAATCGTGGTCGCATCCAAACCGTTCGGTGAGTCGTTCCTGTTGGCGGAGATGTTTGCGCAGCTGCTCGAGCGATCCGGACGGCGGGTCGAACGGAAGCTGGGGCTCGGCGCAACCGACGTGGCTTTTCAAGCACTGCGTTCCGACGCGATTGATGTCTACCCTGAGTACACCGGAACCGGTCTGCTTGCGATATTGGCGGATACAGTCACGCCTGCGATGCGCGCCGATCCCCGTCGCGCGTACACGCACGTGGCGACGGCGAGCCTGCAACGATTCGGCGTGACATGGCTGCCTCCACTCGGCTTTCAGAACGGCTACGCCATTGCGGTGCGCGCGGAAACGGCGGAACGCTATCGCCTGCGTACACTCTCCGATCTCGCGGCGTCGGAGGCGCGACTGAACGGCGGCTTCACGTCCGACTTCATCGGGCGCAGCGATGGCTGGCCGGGGTTGCAGCGCGCATACGGTTTAACGCTGGCGGCCGTGCGACCGCTGGCGCCAGCCATCAAGTACGAAGCGCTGACACAGGGTGCCGTCGACATCATCGACGGGTATTCCACGGACGGACTGCTGGCGAAGTATGCGCTGGTCACGCTCGAGGACGATCGGCGCTTCTTCCCGCCGTACGACGCGACTGCCGTGGTCTCGCGCCGCTTGGCGCAGGAGGATCCGGGTGCGCTGGCGGTGCTGGCGACGCTCAGCGGTCGGCTCACGGAGGTCGACATGCGCGCGTGGAATCGTGCCATCGAAGTGGATGCCCAACCGATTCCGCAGGTCGCGCGGCGTGCGCTGGCATCGCTCGGTGTGGGTGACGCGCTCGCGCCGGCGGCGCGTGCAACGGACGGTCCGGCGGGCTTCTGGTCGTTCTTCTGGGCACGACGTGCGGAGACGCTGCGGTTGGCAGGCGAGCACGCGATGTTGGTGGTGATCTCGCTGACGCTCGCCCTGCTCGTGGCCGTACCGCTCGGTTTGTGGCTGTCGTCGCATCCGATCGCGGCGGAACCCGTGCTGCAGCTGTTTGGAGTATTGCAAACGGTGCCAAGCATTGCGCTGCTCGTGTTCATGATCCCGTTGCTCGGCATCGGCGTGGTTCCAGCGATTGTGGCGCTGTGGGCATACGCGCTCTTGCCGATCGCGCGCGCGACCTACACCAGCGTGCGGCTCGCCGATCCGGATGCGGTGGCTGCCATCGCCGCGATGGGGGCTACGTCGTCGCAACAACTGTGGTGGGTGCGGCTGCCACTCGCGGCGCCGGTCGTGCTGGCCGGTGTTCGCACGGCGGCGGTACTCACCGTCGGCACCGCAACACTCGGCGCGTTTATCGGTGCGGGTGGACTCGGTGAACCCATCGTCACCGGATTGGGTCTGGCTGACGCGCGACTGGTGTTGTCCGGGGCGCTGCCCGCCGCTGCGATGGCGGTCGCGGTCGATGCAATGCTCGGATGGGCCGCACGCCGCCTTGCGCCGGCGCATCTGCGGCAACGGCGGACGCGAGGTTCGTAGGCTGCGGACAACGAAAACGGGGACGCCAGAAGGCGTCCCCGCTTTTTATCCTGTACGTGCTGCTCAAACGATCAGCGATCGATCCGGATGCCGATCATGCCCCACGACTTGTACGCTTCGAACGATGGGTCATCGCCGCCACCGCCGCGGTTCTGCCGATCACCGACGAACGCGCGCAGCGGGGTGTTGGTGAGGTTGATGAACTCGCCGAAGACCTTGACGCCGCTGCGGATGCGGAACGAACCCGACGCATCCACCTGAAAGCGTGACTTGGTGCGGGTGTCCGCTTGCGGCGTGGTGGGGTTGATCGTCGAGAGGAATGCCCCCGAATAGTTGCCGCCGACACGCAGCGACAGCGGACCACGATCGAAGAAGACGCCGAGATTGCCTGCGTTGCCGGTCTGGCCGGGAAGCGGCGTCGTCACGCCGCTGCGACCGCGGCCCGGGATGTCCGCATCGGAGGTGGTGTAGGTGTAATTCGCGTTCAATCCAAGGCCGCCAAGCAGTCCGGGAAGGAACGTGAGGTTCTGCTGCCACGCGACTTCGAAGCCGTACAGCGTCGCGTTCGGGCCGTTCACCGGCTGCGTGATCTGCGTGGCGTCGGGACCGACGGCATCCTCGGCCACGCGTGCGCGGGAGATCGGGAAGATGAAGTTCGAGAGCGTCTTCGCGAAGGCGCCCGCCGCAACGAAGCCGACACTCTTGAAATAGCGCTCCACCATCAGGTCGTAGTTGATCGCCGTGGTGGCCTGCAACGCCGGGTTGCCGATGCTTGCTGTCTGCTGGCCGGCCTGCACATTGAGAAAGGGCACCATGTCGTTGAACTGCGGCCGCACCAGCGCGGTCGTCACTGCAGCCTTCACGTTCGTGTACTCGTCCACCCGCCACGTGGCGTTGATCGACGGGAAGACGTTGGTGTAGTTCGCCGTACCGGTCGTATCGCTGATCGGGCGGGCCAGCGCGGTGCCGGCGGAGTTCAGTGCCACGATCTTGGCCGTGTTGTCAACACGCGTGGCCTCGACGCGCACACCTGGCACGATGCGCACCGGACCGGCATCGAGCGTGGCCATCAGATAGCCGGCGTACACGTCTTCACCCACCGTGTAGGTTCCTCCCGCCGATACGGTCTGGGAGGTGAGCGCATTTACGGTGAAGGCATTCGGGTTGGCTGCGATGAACGAGCGCATACGGTCTGGATTGAACGTCCGGCCGAACTGGTAGCGATTGTCAAGAAGCGTACGACCGGTCGTTTCCGTGGTGAGCGCCGACATGAGCGTGGCCCCAGTAGCGCCGGCGCTATTGGTGCCCACGGCGCTCGTGTACGTCGTATTCTTGATCGAGTTGGAACGGTCCTTGAGTCGAGCCGACAACCCGCCCTTGAGCGTGCCGATGAAGCGGCCGAAGGAGACGGGGATGGACGCATTCGCCTTGGCGCTGACGTCGTCGTCGTTGGTGTTACGGACTTCGCGGACCAGACTGTTGAAGGGAAAGCGCGACGGATCGTCGAACGAGCCCGTGACGACATAGGCGCGCGGGCGATCGGGCTCGGACACGTTGTACGCCAACGTCATGCCGCTCTGGCGGAATCCCATCGTGAGCACGTCGGGACGGTCTTCGCTGGCGCGCGAGGTGCCGAGCGTCCAGTCGAACGCCTTGCCGCTGTTGGAGAAGTGCTCACCACCGAGTTGCGCGGTGTAGATGTCCTGAATGACTTCACGCAAGCGGATGTCGCGATCGAACTGCGAGCCCGTGGTGGTACCGGAGTCCGGCGTGATCTGGTTCCAGCGCGAGCCACCACCGCCACGGAATCGAAAGCGTGCACGCGCGCGGACTTCGTCGTCGCTGAAGCGGTTCCACGTGCCGCGCAGAAACAGCTTGCTGTTGTTGCCGAGCAGGTAGTCGAGCGTGCCGTTAACGCCGTTGCGCTGCCGATCGACCTGCGGGTAGTCACGGAACTCCAGCAGGTTGGGTGCGTCCAGCGACGTGAAGGAGGGCGTGCCCGACACGCCGCAATTGCGCGTCTGCGAGCACCAGTCGCCTTCCACGTTCTGCGAGGCGCGATCGTTGCGATAATACGTGCCGCCGAACATCGCGCCGAACTTCTGCGACGCGCCGAAGCGCTTGCCGGCGTTCAGGCCGGCGTTGATCAGTGCACCGCCACCGAGTTGATTCTGACCGCCGGCGAACGTGCCGTTGAGGAGCGGCTGATTCGCGCGCGCGGTCCGTGTGACGATGTTGACGTTACCGCCGATCGCATCGGCGTCCATGTCCGGCGTGAGCGTCTTGGAGATCTGGATCTGCGCCGCCTGGTCGGACGGAATCACGTCCATCGGCAGCTGCCGGTTGTTCTGTTCCGGCGTGCTCACCCGCATGCCGTTGAGCGACATGCTGTTCAGGTCCGCGTTGGTGCCGCGAATCTGCACGAAGCGACCCTCGCCCTGGTCGCGCACGACGGCCACACCGGGTACGCGCGCGAGTGCTTCGGCGAGGTTGGGGTCGGGAAGACGGCCGACCAGTTCATTGTCGATCACACTGGAGATCGTGGCCGAGGTACGCTGCTGGTTGAGCGCTGACGCCTGACCGGCGACCTGACCGCGCACTTCGATGGCGGCGAGCGCGGTGATCGCGTCTGTGAGCTTGACGTCGAGGCGCGCCGTGGCGCCGCTGGCGACGGTGACCGGTCGGGTGACGGGCTGGAAGCCGATGTAACGGAAGGTGACGTTGCGCTGTCCGACCGGCACGTTCACCGCCCGAAACGTCCCGTTCTCCGTGGCCGCGCGAATGCTCGTGCCGTCGATGAGCACCAGAACACCGGAGAGCGGACGACCGTTAGCGTCGGTGACGGTGCCGGCAACCACGCCTTGGGCCGCGAGCGGCGACGTCAGCAGCACCGCGCCAAGCGCGAGCGCCCGGCATCCGGAGAGACGAAAGAAAACTGACGACACGAGCGTCATGGAAGGTCGGGAGAAGGGAGTGAGGCGGAACGGTTCCGCGGAAAATCTCAAGTCTTCCTCAGCTCGGTCACGGTTCGGCTCGCAGAATGTCACGAAGCGGTATCGGCGTGTGACATTCGACCACCGCTTATCTTTGGAGCGTCTCGCTGCGCACCCACTCCCACCGATCCCCCAGCCGGACCCGATCCTGATGAGCAGACCCGTCGCCCTCATCACCGGGGCTTCTCGCGGCATTGGTCGCGCAATCTCCGTCGCGCTCGCCGTCGCACACGATCTGATCCTCGTCGCCCGCGATACCTCGGAGCTCGAGCAGACGGCTGCTACCTGCCGCGATGCCGGGGCCGATGTCCGCACCGTGCTGCTCGATGTCACCGATCCGTACGCGGTCTCGAGCGCGCTGTCCGGACTCGAGGTGGATGTGCTGATCAACAACGCCGGTGTGGCGGTCATGCGTCCGTTCCTCGAGCTGACCGCCGAGGAGTGGCACCGCATGGTCGACGTGAACGTCAACGCACTTTTCCATGTGACGCAGCCCCTGTTGCCCGGGATGGTGGCGCGCGGTCGGGGTCACGTCTGCATCATCGGCAGCATCGCTGGTCGGAACTCCTTTGCCGGCGGCAGTTGCTACAGCGGCACCAAGCACTTCGTGATGGGCTTCGCCGAGTCGTTGATGCTGGAGGTGCGTGACGCAGGGGTCGGGGTGTCGGTGATCATGCCCGGTTCGGTGGACACGGACCTCTTCCCGCCGGGCACGAATCGCTCCTGGATGCTCGAGCCCAGCAACGTCGCTGAGGCGGTGGTGTTCGCGGTCACGACGCCGCCGCACATGCTGGTGCACCGTATCGAGGTGCGTCCGCTCTCCCCCAAGCGGCCGCGACTCCCCGCCAGCTGATCCACGACGCTGATCCGTGAAGCTGATTCACGAAGCTGATTCACGAAGTTGATTCACGAAGCTGGGGCGCGCACAGCCGAACCCGGTGCTGTCGCGTATTCTTGAAGGTGACCGCTGCCAGCCTCCGGACACCTTGTACTCGGCGCCGGATTCCGGTCCGCTGCGCAATGTTGCCGCCGTCCGTTCACCGCCCTTCGTCCTCTGCCATGCACCAGCAGTCCCAACGACAACTGCAGGATCGCGTCACTGCCCTGACTATTCCGGACGTCCTCACTGCGGCCGTGCAGTTTTTCGCGCGTCGTGGCGGCGTGTACTCGGCGTACCTCGAGAAACAGGGGCCATCGCACGTGGTCATGCGCGGACAAGGCGGCGAGGAGATCGTGGTCGCGGCGCGCACCGTGCCGGGCGGCTCGGCGGTGAGCGGTTCGAGCTACCTGTTCGATCAGCAGGTGGCGCAGTTCCTGGCGTCGTTGCCGCCCGCCGCTCCGATCCCGGTGGAGCCCGAGCCGCTACCCGCTGACGCCGCGGCGGTCGAAGCGGGCGCAATCACGTGAGCGCGCCTTTCGTGACGACGCTGCGCACCCGCGGCGCGCCGATACGTCTCGTCTCCGAAGACGCCACGTCGGTATGGACCGTGCGGGCGCAGGGCGCGGAGGTGTGGGACGCGGTGCGTCTCGAGGTGTTGCCAGGCACCCTGGTGCGTGAGGTGAAGCAGGCGGCGATGGCGGAGCTCATGCCCGATGTAGAGGAGCTGGATGCGTACGTCGTGAAGCTGGGCGGGTTCGAGGTGATGAACGAGGCTGCGTCGGTGCAGGCGGTGGGTGCCACCGACGGCTCGACGTTCCTGATCATGGCCCGCCGGCGCCGGCCGGTGCGGTGACGACGGGCAACGGAAGCGTCCACTCGGCGAGCGAAGCGCCGACTGAACTTTCGTCGGCTGCGTTGCTGGCGGCGGCGCAACGGCTGCGGGCAGAAATCGGCAAGCGCATCGTTGGGCAGGACACGGTCGTCGAAGAGATCCTGATGTCGCTCGTGGCAGGTGGACACGCGCTGCTGGTGGGCGTGCCGGGCCTCGCGAAGACGCTCATGATCAAGTCGCTCGCCGAAGCGATGCGTCTCGATTTCCGGCGCATTCAGTTTACGCCCGATCTCGTGCCCAGCGATATCACGGGCACGGAAATCCTCGAGGAAGGCGCCAATGGAGCGCGTGCGTTTCGCTTCGTCCGCGGACCGATCTTCGGCAACATCGTGCTCGCCGACGAGATCAATCGCGCACCGCCCCGGACGCAGGCCGCGCTGCTCGAAGCGATGCAGGAGCACAGCGTGACGGCCGCTGGTCAGACAATGCGACTCCCGGAACCGTTCTTTGTGCTCGCGACGCAGAATCCGATCGAGCAGGAGGGGACGTATCCGCTGCCGGAAGCGCAGCTCGACCGTTTTCTCTTCGACATTCGAGTCGGCTATCCCGACGAAGCGGAAGAGATCTCGATACTGCGCGCGACGACCGGACGCCGTGGCGAACCGATCGTACCGGTGTTCGGCGCCGACGAAGCGATTGCCCTGCAGCGCCTGGTCCGGGAACTGCCGTGCAGTGAACTCGTGCTCACGTATGCCGCGCAGCTCGTGCGCGCGACGCGTCCGAGCGAGAGTTCGGCGCCGTCCATCGTACGCCAGTACGTGCGCTGGGGGGCAGGACCGCGCGCGGGTCAGGCGCTCATCCTTGGCGCGAAGGCTGCAGCATTGTTGGCTGGACGGGCGGCGGTGTCACCCTCGGACATTCGACGCGTGGCGTTGCCGGTGCTGCGCCATCGCATTCTTCCAAACTTTGCCGCCGAAGCGGACGGTGTGACGGCCGAACCGATCGTCGAGGCGCTGCTCGCACACGTCGCGTCCCCGACGAGCGCGCTGTCCTGAGCAGCGCGGGCCGCGTTGCATGCCTGATCCGGTCGTAACGCTCGCATGACGACGGCCTACGGACCGTTGCTCGATGCCTTGCGCGGCGTGCGCTGGCCGGCGCGTCGCGCCGTTGGTGCGGCATTGCCTGGCGCGCATCGCTCGCGTCAACGTGGCACCTCGGGCGAGTTCACGGAGTATCGACTCTATCGACAGGGCGACGACCCCAGGCAACTCGACTGGAAGTTGCTTGGCCGCAGTGATCGCGCGTTCGTGCGCCTGACGGACGATCGCGCGCTGGTGTCCACCTGGTTCGTCCTGGATGCATCGTTGAGCATGGCATTCCCCGACGAGCGCCACGCGTTACCGGGCGCACCGCCCAGCAAGTGGCAGGTCGCGCGCGCCTTGGCCGTCGGACTCGGCACCGTAGCCAACGCGAGTACCGATCCGGTTGGTGCGTTGATCGCGACGGCGGACGGCACCACGTCCATCGCCGCGCGCACGCGGCGCGGAACCGTTGGTGAGATCGCGCGCGCACTCGATGCCCTGCAATGCGGTGGCGACACGTCGATGGCCCCGCTGCTGGCGATGGCGCCAGTGCGCGCGCGCATCGTCGTCATCTCCGATTTGCTGGGCGACCTGGATGCCATGGTGCGCGCGACGGCGCAGCGTACCGCTGCCGGTTCGATCGTGGAATGTCTGCATGTTGTCGCCGCGGAAGAACTGACGCTGCCCACCGGCGCGTACCTGGCGCGTGATCCGGAGCAGCCGCAGGTCGAGCGCGTGCTGGAGTCACGCGCGGTGGTGGCGTATCGCGAACGTTTCGACGCCTTTCGCGCCGAGGCCGCGCGACGGTGGCGCGGGGCAGGCGCCGGCTACACCGAAGTGCGCACCGATGCGCCGCTGGCGCGCGTCATCCGGCAGATCACGTCGGGACAGAGTCGGCTCGAGGCACAGCACGATCTCGGCGCGCGTCAGGAAATGCGCGACGACTCGCATGAACGACGCGCGCGATGATTCGCTTCGCGATGCCGTGGCTGCTTGGCGCCGGCGTGCTTGGCGCGATCGTCATCACCGCGCTGCACTTTCTCTCGGTGCGACGCCCCGCGGAGCTGTTGCTGCCCACGGCGCGCTTTCTGGACGAAGGACGAGTGCGCGCCGTGTCGCGCAGCGCGCAGCCCAGTGATCTGTTGCTGCTGGTGCTCCGTGTGCTGGCCCTGTTGCTGGCGTGCGCGGCGATCGCCGGCCCAAGGTGGATGTCGCGCGATCGTGGCACGGTGAATCTGTTCGTGGCCGATGTGCGGTACCGCGCGGACTCCATGTCCATGCTGCAACTGCTGAGCGCGCGCGCGCACGGCAACCCGACGACATTCGTGTGGGGCGGGCGTCGCGACAGCGCGACGGAGGTCGCAAGTGGACTGCAGGAGGATCTCGCGGCGGCCTTGCCGCTCGCGATGCGAGCCGCGACGGCGCTGGTGGCGGAACGTCCCGAGGTGGATTCGATCGCGCTGTACGTGTATGCCGGAGCGGGCGGGACGGTGAGTCTCGACGGTTGGCGCGCGTGGCGCAGTACGTGGCCAGGTGGGGTGCGCGTGTTGGAGCCCACCCAGACTGAACGCGCGCGTGATACCACGGTGGAAAGAAAATCTGACGGAGCAGGTAATGCGGCGAATGACGTGACGGCGGCGACGATCGTGTCATTCGACCGAAGCGCGCCGGACGAGCTCCTGCGCGATCCGGTGCGCTCGGCGTTCACCTCGCGCGTGCCGTCCGTGACCGCGTCGAATGCGTCGAGTGCGTCGAGTGCGTCGAGTGCGTCGACGGCGGCGACGGCGGCGAGTGCGTCGAGTGGACGTGGCGTGCGTGAGATCCGTGTGCAACGAGGTGTCGAAACGTCCACGGGTGGCGCTGCTGCGTCGCTTCCAGTCGCTCGGAGTGTCGCTCTTGGCGATGCACGGCAACGCGACACGCGCAACGGTGAAGTCGTCACGATCCGATGGCCGGAGAGCGGCGTCCCCACGGGCTGGCAGCCGATGACAGATACCGCAACCGGGGTCGCGGCCCGTGGTGTCGCGATGGTGGGCGAGTGGACGCGCACCGCGCATGCCACGACATCGATGATGCGTGACGCGGTACCGATTGCATGGTGGAGCGACGGTCAGGTTGCCGCGACCGAGCGCGGCTCGGATTCCGGATGCGTGCGCGACGTCGCCATCGTTGTGCCACCAGCCAGTGACATGCTGCTGGACGCGAGCGCGAACGGCCTGATGCAAGCGCTGCTCGCACCGTGCACTGGCACCGCGTCGGCGTGGGCGATTCCGGCGCTGCTGCGCAACGACAGCCTCGATCGGTCGAATGGGCGTGCGGCGCCGTCGCAGACATTTCAACGCAGCGATCTGCCGAAGCCGATGTCGTCACCGCACTGGCTCGCGCCGACTCTGCTGGCGTTGGCGCTGCTGTTGCTGATCCTCGAGTGGGCACTGCGGGATCGCGAGGGGCCCGAAGCGCGAGCGGATGCCGCGTCCGCCGGCATTCGCACATGACCACGACGCTCGCATGACGACGCCGGCGCTCCGCTCAACGGCACGCGAACGTGTGACCGACGCAACGTCACTGGTGTTGGCGTCAGTGCATCGCGCGCATGCGACACTGCGGACGGTGGCTTGGGCGCGCGCCGCGAGTATTGGCGTGGGTGCAGCGTGCTCGGTGTGGCTCGTGACTCGCTTTGCCGAACGTCTCTGGGCGATGCCCTCGTGGATGAGTATCGTCGCCGCCCTCGGAGCTGGTGGGGCGATCAGTGCAGTGCTTACGCGACGAGTACGCGCGATCGATGCGCTGCGCACCGCGTTGTGGATGGAAGAGCAGACGCCGGCCGGTTTTGCCCTTGTCACACTGGTGGAGCGCGAGAACGAAGTCGCCCGTGCGCGCGCACAGGTCGAACCGTTCAACACGCTCATGCGCGAACGGTTGGCCGATGCGTACATCGACGCCGCGGGAGGCTCGTCGCGCGCCGATGAGCTCGTGCGCACATCGCTGCGCGCGCTGGCTGTCGAGCGGTTGCGTGATCCGCTCCTCTTCGTATTGATCTCGGTGGCGCTGCTGGCCTGGTGGTCGCTTGCACCGCGCCCGGGTGGGGCAATTGAACACAGTGCGTCGCGCACGCCGGCCGGTGACATTGCGCCGGACACTGCGCGGTCGAACGTACCGATTGGTGCCTGGCGAGTGCGCGTGCTCCCACCCGCGTACTCCGGCTTGCCTGCTCAAGCACTCGGCGACGTGGAATCCGTGCGCGCGCTGAGTGGCAGCACGCTCTCCATCGATGGAACGGGCACGTCACCGTCCGCGGTGCAGGTGCGCGCACTGGTGGACTCCGTGACCGCCGCACGCACGGGCGGGTGGGCGATCAGCGCGCGTGCATTGCGCGTGACACGCAGCGGTAATGGCTGGACCGCGACGCTCACTACCGACGCGTTGCCAACGGAGCTGCGTGTGACGCGTGGAACTGCGACGCGATTGTTGCTGCTCGAAGGCTACGGAGACTCGATTCCGCGCATCTCCCTCCGACTGCCCGTGCGCGATAGTGTGCTGCGTCGTGCGACGGGTCGCCTGCCGCTCGAATCCACACTACACGACGATTTGGGGCTCGCCTCCGGCACGTTTGAATTGATTGTAAGTTCGGGCGAAGGCGAGCGGTTCACTGCACGCACGTTGCGCGTGGGTGCGCGCGCGTATGCGCGGGATCGTGATGTCACGTTGCGCGCCGCGCTGAATCTCGACTCGATGCAACTCGCGCCGGGCGATATTGTGCACCTGCGGGCCGTCGCGCGTGATGCACATCCCGGCGCGGCGCGCGAAGCGGGCAGCAGCGAGACACGGTCGCTGCGCGTTGCGCGCCCCGCCGAGTATGACTCGGTGTCGGTGGAGCCGGCGCCTCCGCCGGAGGTGGACAAGTCGTTGATCAGTCAACGCATGCTGCTGATGCTCACCGAGAAGCTTGAACAGCGGCGGCTGCGCATCACAACCGACGTGCTGAAAGGCGAATCGGCCAGGCTCTCACGCGATCAGACACGGCTGCGACTGGCCGTCGGGGACGCGGTCTTTCAGCGACTGAGCGGCGAGTCGTCCGCAGAACATGCGCATACGGCTGGCGACGGACACGACCACGGTGTGGAGGCGGTTGGCGGCAAACTCGCGTTACCCGGTACCATGAGCGCCACGGGGATGCTCGACGAAGGCGACGACTCGCCGGTGATCGGCATCAACAAGCCGCTGCTCGAAGCGTACAATGCCATGTGGGACGCTGGGCGCGCGCTCGAACAGGCCGATCCGAGGGCCGCGATCCCGCACATGCGCGTGGCACTCGCCGCGATTGAACGCGCGCGTGCAGCGTCGCGGCTATACCTGCGCGGAAAACCGCCCACGGTCATTCTCGATCTGGCCAGGATCCGACTTGCCGGCAAGGATACCGGCGTGACGAACAGTCGGTCCGCGCGACGCGCACTGCCACCGGGCGCGGCCGCTCGCGAGGCGCGCCTGCTTGCGGCGGCGGAGCTGGCGACGGGTGATCCCTCGGCGGCTCACGATTCGGTGGCCGTGTTGCGGCTCGAGTCACTGGCAGACGCCCCGGAGTTTGCGCGAGCGCTGGCTACGGTGGTCGAAGGGCTGCGGAATGGCGGAGAGATCACCGACGTGTTTGTGCGCGCCCGTCGCGTCCTCGGTGGCGTGACGCGCGGGCCGAACGCCGTCTGGTCGCGCGGCGGGCCGCCATGAACGCCTCGGCGAACGAACCGTTTGTCTTTGCGACGGTACAGTATGACTCGGGCGACTGGGATTCCGCGCCCATGGTGCCCGCGAACGTAATCGATGCGATCGCGCGCTACACCGAGATTCCGGTTCGACCGCAGGGCGTGACGGTACCACTCTCCTCGGAAGTGCTGTTTGGCTATCCGTTGGTGTTCCTCACCGGTCACCTGCCGGTGCGCTTCAGCAACAAGGAGGCGGATGTGCTGCGACAGTATCTCAAGCGCGGCGGACTGCTCTTCGTCGATGATCACAACCACGACGTGGATGGGGCGTTCAACAAAACCGTGCGAGAGGAAATCCGACGCGTCGCCGGTGCGTTGACGCCGCTGCCCAACACGCACGAGCTGTATCGCGCGTTCTTCGTCTTCGAGAACGGTCCGCCCACCACGTCACACGAGATGAACGGCTGGGGCGACAACCTCGTGCACGAACATCTCGACGCCGTGCTGTTCGACGGGCGAATTGCCGTGCTGTTCAGCAACAAGGACTACAGCTCCGAATGGAGTTACCATCCGGACAACAAGCGATTTCTCTCGGTGGACAACACCAAGTTCGCGGTGAATCTCGTGGTGTACGCGCTCACCCGATGACGTCCGCTCGTCGCACTGTCGAGGTGGCCCTGCGACTCGCGGGCGTCGGCGCAATCGTGTTGGCGCTCGTGTTGGCGCTGCGCGCCCCCGACACGAGCCGTGGCGACGCGCCGAGTACGCTCTCCGCCGCCGCGCTGTACGACAGCTCCGCGCGTGCGACGGTGAACGAGCTGTCGGCAACCATCGCTCGTGCGGCGCTCGATAGCGCACCGTCGGGCGTGCATCTCACGCTCACTGGCATTCCGTCGTCGAGCGTGCGCGCGGCGCTCGCCACTGTCGTCCACGCCGGGCTCAGAGCCGCGTGGACGGACAGCACCAACGCGAGCGGCCTCGCCATCGCGGCCACCGCCATCGCCGATCCCTTTGGCGGCACTCTTGTGCGGGCGCGCGCCAACGCGTCCGTGCCGCTCACCATCCGTGACGACGCGAGCACACTCGACTCCATTGCATCGGCCCGCAACGGAGTGACCGTGCGTGGCGCGCGACTCAGCGGTACCGCACAAGCCGCCGTCGGTAGCTCACGCGCGCGCGTCACCATTCCGCGGCCGCCGACGCTGCGACGTGTGCTGCTGCTCGCGCGACCAGGATGGGAAGCCAAGTTCACTACGGCAGCGCTCGAGGAGCGAGGCTGGCAGGTGGAGGGACGATTGCCGGTTGCACGGCGAGCGTCGGTAACATTGGGAGGTACCGCCGCCGCAAGTGGCGCCGTGACCGCACCGCTCGACACCGCGCGCTACGCCGCGGCGATCGTACTCGACAGTGGCCTCGTGTCCGCCGGTGTGCTTTCGCGATTCCTTCGACAGGGCGGTGGTGTCATCCTCAGCGGTGATGCGCTGCTTGGCACATCGTTTGGCGCGTTGCGACCGGCCACGATCGTTGGTGTGCGGGCGCTGGTTCCAGGCGCACTCCTCACCGATGCACCACGGCGTGGCCTGGCTGCGTGGGAGCTCCGTGCGGCGGTGCGCTCGGTGGTGCTGCAGGCGGAATCCCATGATCGGCACGATGATTCCACCGTCGTCGCGTGGCGACTGGGTAACGGTCGCGTGCTCGCCAGTGCGTATCGCGATTCCTGGCGCTGGCGTATGGAAGGACGCGACGACGGGCTGGACGCGCATCGGGCGTGGTGGAGCGCGTTGGTAGGCGCCGTCGCGTTCGTGCCTGCGGTTACGGAGCGCGAGCAACGCCCTGGGAATGTGGTCGAGCAGCGGCTGCCCGGCGACGCGGCACCCTATGCCGACCTCCGGTCACGATTGGGTGCGCCGGTGGCTCCGCCCGCGTCGATGCGAAGCACGCCGCCCGCGCCGTCGCGACGTTGGCTACTGTATCTGGTAGCCTCGCTCGCGCTCCTCGGCGAGTGGGCGCTCCGTCGAACGCGTGGCGCGCCGTGAAGATCCGAACGGGTGTTGCACGCGATCGCGTAGTGGTCGATGCGACTATCGCAGAGCGATCGCTCTGCTGGTGCCAGGACATTGTCTCGTGAGGCTGTACCGTGCCTGCTTCTGTTGCATTCATCTCGCACTCCGATTGTGGTCGTCACGACACCGGATGGAATCACCCGGAGCACGTCGGACGTCTGCGTGCGATTCCGCGTGCGCTGCGATATGAGCCCGAACTGTTCGAGGCCCTGCTGCATCACGAGGGGCGACATGCGACGATCGAGGAACTCGCACTGGCGCACGATCGCACCTACATCGATCGCGTCGCGTCGACGGTGGCAGCCGGTGGTGGTCGACTCGATCCCGACACCGTGGTGAGCGAAGGCTCGTGGGATGCGGTGACGGCCGGCGCGGGGTGCGTGCTGGACGGCGTCGACATGGCGTTCGACGGACGCGCGGTTCGCAGCTTCTCCGCCGTGCGACCGCCGGGGCATCATGCGTTGCGCGATCGGGCGATGGGTTTCTGTCTCTTTGGCAACGTGGCGATCGCCGCACATTACGCACTGGCCAATCATGCATGCGAGCGGGTGCTGATCGTCGATTGGGATGTGCATCATGGCAACGGCACGCAGGCGCTGGTGGAGCACGAGCCGCGCATACACTTCGTCTCGATGCATCAGTGGCCCTGGTATCCGGGCACCGGTGCGGCCGACGATCGAGGTCCGCATGGATCGGTGTGGAATGTCCCGATGCCGCCTTCTTTGCCGTCGGCTGAGTACGTACGTGCGTTGCTGCGCGCCGTGGACGCGGCGACGGAGACGTTCACCCCCGACCTGGTATTGATCAGCGCGGGGTTCGACTGTCTGGAAGGCGATCCGCTCGGCGCGTTCACGCTGACACTCGACGATGTGCGCACGCTCACCCATGCACTGGTGGACCGCGCGCAACGATGGTGCGGAGGACGGCTGGTGAGTGCGCTCGAAGGGGGCTATGCACCCGACAGTGTGGCGCAGGCGGTCATGGTGCATCTCGACGCGCTGCGGGATCGTTGAAGAATTGCGGCGGGACCATGCGTCCCGGCTATGACGTCACGAATCTGCTTGCTGTGACACTACGAAGGCGGGTAGCTTCCGCGTATGGTCGCCGCACCGCATGTCCGACAGCGGCGGCTCGCGTGGTCAGACCCCAACGCCCGCCTTCACCTGGCAACACAAAATGCAGATCGTCGGACGTGTGGTCATCGTGGGGGTGAAGTGGCCGCATCCACGCGTGTCATGAGCTTCGGTCTGCCTGATGCGCTGCCGCGCACGATTTATCGCGCACTCGACGGCGGCAATGTCGTCGACTGTCATCCGCGTGACATCCCGATGCTGCTCGCCGAGAAGGGTCCGCTGTGGATCGATATCGACTCCATGGTACGCTCGCAGCACGCGCTGCTGGAGAAGGTGTTTCGCTTCCACCCGCTGGCGATTGAGGACACGCTCAATCCGTCCTCGCGCGTCAAGATCGAAGAGTACGACGGCTATCTCTTCATCATCATCCGAGGCGTCGCCCTCGCCACGACCACCGACGATCCGTACGATCTCGAAACAAAAGACCTCTACTGTTTTCTTGGTGCGCACTACCTCGTGACGGTGCATGCCGGCCCTATGCCGTCGGTGGATCGGGTCGCCGAGACGTTGCGGCGTTCGCCGGACCTCCTCACGCGCGGCGTCGATCGCGCACTGCACGCCATTCTCGACGACACGATCGACAGCTTCTTCCCGATCCTCAACCAGATCGATCAATTCATCGATGGTCTCGAGGAGCGCGTTTTCGTGAAGTTCGACGAGTCCGCGCTGCGTGACCTGTTCCTCGTGAAGCGGCTGGTGCTGTCCCTGCGACGCTACCTCACGCCCTCGCGCGAAGTCATGAACGTGCTGACCAATCGGCCGAGCACGCTGCTCACGCCGGATGTGCAGATCTACTTTCGCGACATCTACGATCATGTGCTGCGCATCAACGACTCGCTCGACACCTATCGCGACCTGTTGAGCAGCACGATGGACTCGTATCTCACGCAGGTGTCCAACCGGCTTGGCGCCACCACCAAGGCACTCTCGGTTGTAGCCACCATGTCCATTCCGTTTGTTGTGGTGAGTGGCATGTGGGGGATGAACGTGTCGAAGATTCCGTTTGCGACGTGGCCGCACGGATTCATGACGTTGCTGTTCGTGCAACTTGCACTCGGCCTCACCTTGCTGGCGTTTCTGCGCTGGCGGAAACTGCTCTGATGTCAATCAGATCGCTCTCCACCGTGCGAGCGCGCGATGTTCTGTCCTGAGTGCGGCACGTGGAATCGCGCCGCGGCCGCGCGCTGCACACGGTGTGGTGCGTCGCTTCCCGAAGTGTCCGCGCCACCGCTCGACGTGCCCGATGAGGAGCTGCGTGCACTGCGGCAGGCCACCGGCAATCGTTACACCATCGTCAAGCGACTGGGCAGCGGTGGAATGGCACACGTGTACCTGGCGCGCCACGCAGTCCTCGAACGCCCGCTCGTCATCAAGGTGCTGCATCGCACGCTCGCCGACGATCCGGAGATGCGCGAACGATTCCGTCGCGAGGCGGAATCCGCCGCGCGTCTGGTGCATCCGTACATCTGCGCCATTGTCGACATGGGCGCGTCGGGACACATCGAGTATCTCGCCATGCCGTACTACGCCGGTGGCTCGTTGGCCGACCGGTTGAGTCGGCAGCGCACGATCAAGCCGGCAGATGCCGCTGCGGTGGTCGTGCAGGTAGCCTGCGCACTCGACTACGCGCATCGCCACGGCATCGTGCATCGGGACATCAAGCCGGACAACATCCTTTTCGACGAGGACGGCAATGTCGCGCTCACCGATTTCGGCATTGCGACGGCACGCTTTCACGGTCGTCTCACCGCCACCGGACGTGCGATGGGCACACCGCACTACATGTCGCCGGAGCAGGCGATGGGAAAACTGGTGGACGGACGAAGCGATCTCTACGCGGTTGGTCTGCTGTTGTACGAGATGCTGATCGGCCATCCGCCTTTTGATGGCGAGGATTCGTACGCCGTGGGCTACAAGCACGTGCACGAGATTCCGGTGCCACCCGATCAGGTGGACGCACGCATTCCCGGCGCGCTCAGCGCCATCGTCGTGAAGTGTCTCGCGAAGCAGGCAGTCGATCGTTACGATCGAGGGTTCGAACTCGCCGACGCACTCATCGCAGTCCTTGCTGGCAGCGGCAACGCCGTCGACCTGCGCAATGCCCGCGCTGCGCGACCCGCCGGCCTCACCCCGCCTTGACTCGCCGCCGACATGCAACTGCACGCTGAAATCCTGACCGTTCACACGAAGCATCCGTTCATCATCGCGCGCGGTGGTACCAGCGAGTTTCGCGTGGTATGGGTGCGTCTGCAGGACGCCGATGGCATGGAGGGATGGGGCGAGGCCGCGCCGAGTCGCTTTTATGGAGAGACGGCGGACACGGTGATGACCGCGCTGCAGCAGTTCGAGCCGGTGCTTGCGGCGGCGAACGCCTGGTCCATCGAGGCCATCGAACGCGAACTCGAGAAGGCGCTGCGATGGAACGCCTCGGCACGAACGGCCATCAGTGCGGCGTTGCACGATCTCACGGCCAAGCGCCTCGGCATCCCGCTGTACAGGATGTTCGGACTCGATGGCATGAAGACGCCCACATCGAGCTTCACGATCGGGATCGCGCCAGACGACGAGACACTGCGCGCGCGCGTTCGTGATGCGGCGGCCTATCCGATCCTCAAGATCAAGCTGGGGACGACACGCGATGCCGACATCGTGCGCATTGTGCGCGAGGAAGCGCCGCACGCCACGTTGCGCGTGGACGCCAACGCCGCATGGACAGCCAAGGGCGCACTCGCCATGCTCGAGCCGCTCGCCCGCTATGGTGTGGACATGCTGGAGCAGCCGCTCGCGCCGCACGACATCGAGGGACTGCGTTTCGTCCGCGAGCGTTCGCCAATTCCCGTCGTCGCTGATGAATCGTGCATCGTCGCTGCCGATATTCCGAAGCTTGTTGGCGCGGTGGATGGCATCAATATCAAACTCGCCAAGTGTGGCTCGGTGCGCGAAGCTCGACGCATGATTGCCGTCGCTCGCGCACACGGCATGCGCGTGATGTGCGGATGCATGATCGAAACCACACTTGGCATTGCCGCCGCTGCTCACTTCTCGCAGGAACTCGACGACGCGGACTTCGATGGTGCGGCGCTGCTGGCCGATGACCCGTTCATCGGGCCGAGCATCCCCAACGGTCGTGTCACTTTGAGCGAGGCGCCGGGGCTCGGCGTGCAGCGGCGATAGGAGCAGAGATCGCGCGCATTCACACATCACCAACGTCGGAATCCTCCGCCAGCCCCGTTGCAGACGAGGCGGCGCGGAGTGGCGCGTGCGTGGACGTCGCGCTGGCGGTGCCGCTCTTCCGCACCTTCACCTATGCAGTGCCGGAGGGTGTTGCGCTGCCGGTGCCGGTGGGCGCGCGCGTACTCGTACCGTTTCGCAATCGTCGCGAGATCGGCATCTGTCTTGGTGCCACGGACGCGCCTGACGGACTCACACTCAAGCCGCTGCACGCGGTGGTCGATGACGTGCCCTCCCTGCCCGCGCCGCTCATCGCGACGGCGCGTTGGATTGCGGACTGGTACGCGGCGCCCATTGGACTCGTGTTGCGCGGCATGCTGCCCGCATCGCTGAGTGGTGCGACAACACCCGAGGCGCCGACACGAACGCGTCGCGTCGTGCGCGTGGTGCAGGAGCTGCCCTCGCTGCTGCAGCGCGAGCAGACCTTTGGGCGGGCGAAGCAGCAGCGCGTGGTGTACGACCTGCTCGAGGCGCAGGGTGGCTTGGCACCGTTCGATGCCCTGCTGCAGCAGGCCTCGTGCTCGGCCGGTGTCATCACGGCAATGGCCAAACGCGGCTTGGTGGAAGTACGCGACGAACTGCTGCAGCGAGACCCGTTTGCTGATCGCACCGGCGTCGCTCCGCCCACGCATCCCAGTGAGGCGCAGCAGGCGGCCATTCGCGCCATCCTCGCGGGCGCACCCGGACAGACCTTCCTGCTGCACGGGATTACCGGCAGCGGCAAGACACTCGTATACATCGAGGTGCTGCGCGCCGTGTTGCAGCAGCAACGCACGGCGATCGTACTCGTGCCGGAGATCGCGCTGACCTCGCAAACGGTCGACCGCTTTCGCGGGGCATTCGGTGATGACGTAGCGGTGCTCCACAGTGGCCTCAGCGATGGCGAGCGGTTCGACGCCTGGCAGGCGCTGCGACGTGGCGATCGTCGTATCGCCGTCGGTGCGCGTTCCGCACTCTTCGCGCCGCTCGAACGCGTTGGCGTCGTGATTGTGGACGAAGAGCACGAAGCGAGCTACAAGCAATCGGAGACGCCGCGCTATCACGCACGCGAGGCTGCGATCGTGCGAGCGAAACGCGAAGGCGCGGTGGTCGTTTTGGGAAGCGCGACGCCAAGTCTCGAGAGCTGGGAGCGTGCGGAGCGCGGGTCTGCCGTGCGGCTGTCACTGCCCGATCGCGCCGGTGGCGCGAAGTTGCCGAGCGTGCAGGTGGTGGATCTGCGCACCGTCATGCGCGCGGCGGTCGCCGCGCGCGCGCCCAATGCACCGTTCGATTCGTCGATGGGCGTGCTGAGCCCGATTCTCGCGGCGGCGATCGAATCCCGGCTGGTCCGCGGTGAACAGAGTCTGCTCCTGCTCAATCGGCGGGGCTACGCGGCCTTTCTGCAGTGCCAGTCGTGCGGTGACGTGCAGGTGTGTCCGCACTGCAGCATCTCGCTCACGTACCATCGGGTGCCCGAAGCGCTGGTCTGTCACTACTGCCAGCATCAGCAGCCAGTGCCCACACGCTGTTCCAACTGCGGCGTGGACGCGCTGCGTCGTCGCGGACTCGGCACGCAACAGGTCGAGCGCGTGGTGGCGGAACGCTTTCCCGCCGCCCGCATCGCGCGCATGGATGTCGACACGACCAGCGGGAAGTGGGCGCACACCGCCATCCTCGATCGTGTCGGCAGCGGCGAGGTCGATATCCTGCTCGGCACTCAGATGATCGCGAAAGGGCTCGACTTCCCCAACGTGACACTGGTGGGCGTCGTGGATGCCGACACCGGATTGAACATGCCGGACTTTCGCGCTGCCGAACGCACGTTTCAATTGCTCAGTCAGGTGGCAGGTCGTGCGGGTCGTGGTCCAAAGGGCGGAGAAGTGCTGATTCAAACGCGCATGCCGCTCAATCACGCGGTCGTCCATGCCCTCACGCACAACGTGCACGGATTCGTGCGCGAGGAGCTCGGGTCGCGACGCACGCCGGCCTATCCGCCGTTCGTCGCGCTGGCGAACGTCATCGTCAGCGGCATCGATCAGGCCGCGACGGCGAAGGCTGCGATCGACGCGGGTGATTGGGTGCGGGCACTCGTCACCCGCGCACGTGTTCGTGACCTGGAGCTCGTGGGGCCGGCACCGTGTCCGATCGATCGCGTAAAGGACCGCTGGCGATGGCATTTTCTGCTCAAATCTTCGAGTCCGTCCACGATGACCCGCGTCGCGCGCTATGTCGCGGAGAAGTGTCCCATGCCTCGCAACGCCGATCTGCGGTTGGTGGTCGACCGCGATCCTGTCGCGCTGTTGTAGTCTTCGGCGTCCTTCACTCGGAATCTTCGCATGGCGTCGCGCACGCTGCAGTCCATTCCGCCGTACATCTTCTGGGAACTCGACGCGCGTCGCAGCGCGCATCGTGCTCGCGGTCGAATGCTCGTCGACCTCGGCATCGGCAGTCCCGACCAGCCGATCCCCGATGTGGTCGTCGCTGAGATGCAGCGAATGGCCGCCGATCGCGCACTCAGCGGTTATCCGCACTTCAAAGGGTGTGCGCCGTTCGTGAACGCGGCCGTACAGTACATGCAGGAGCGCTTCGATGTCACGCTCGATCCTGCGCGCGAGGTGATGGCGCTTGCGGGCTCGAAGGAAGGCATCGCGGAGTTGGTGCTCTCGCACTGCAATCCGGGCGATGTGGTGTTGATACCGGAGATCTACTATCCCGTCTATGCGCGCGCGCCGCAGCTGGCGGGGGCCCAGCCGCTGTTCGTGCCACTCGATGCCGACGGCACGTTGCGACTCGAGGCAATCGCGTCGTCGGATCTCGTGCGCGCACGCATGCTCATCATCAACTATCCGTGCAATCCGACCACGGCATCGGTTTCGTTGGACGAGCTGACGCGGCTCGTGGAGTTTGCGAAACGACACTCGATGGTGCTGGTGAGCGATCTTGCATACAGCGAACTGTCGTACGACGGCTTCGTCGTGCCGAGTGTGTTTCAGGTGCCCGGGGCGATGGATGTCGCGGTGGAGTTGCACACCTGCTCGAAGAGCTTCAACATGGCCGGGGTGCGCATCGCGTTCATGGCGGGTAATGCCAGCATCATCGATGTGGTGGACCAGTACCGCGCCAACATCGGCTACGGCGTCTCGAGTTTGGCGCAGATGGCTGGCGCGGCAGCATTCGCGCATCATGCCACCGTCGTGCCGCCGATTGTCGCCGAATACAAGGCGCGTCGCGATGCGCTGGTCCGCGCGTTCAATGGCGCCGGCTGGCCGGTGACAGCGCCCAACTCCACGATGTATCTGTGGCTCGACGTGCCCGATGGCTACGACGACTGGCAGTGGGTGGAGGCGTTGATGGACGGCCCCGGCGTGGTGGTTACGCCCGGCCTCGCGTTCGGTCAGGCAGGACGCGGTCACTTTCGCATTTCACTCGTGCAGCCGGCTGACGTGCTGGCCAACGCTGCGGAGCTCATCGTACAAACGGCGCGCCGTGCACCCTCGCCCGTCGCGCCGTGAACAACAACTCCAGCAGCGGGTGCGCTTACTTCGCGGGAGCGGGTTCCTTGATGGACATGTCCCACTGCACCAGCACCGCATCATCGATCGGATTCACCGGCGGGTTGAACGACACGCCGAACTCTTTGCGGTTGATCGTGAACTGACCGCGGAACCGACCGGCGCCCTTTTCGTAGAACACCATCGTCGCCGGTACGACGATGCGCTTCGTGACGCCGTGCAGGGTCAGGTCTCCGGAGATGTCGAGCTTGTTCTCGCCCGTCTTCTTCACCCCAACCGACTTGAACGTGATGGTGGGGTATTTGGCCACGTCGAAGAACGCATCGCTCTTGAGGTGGTTGTCGCGCATGGCCACGCGCGTATCGATGCTCGATGCGTCGATGGAGATGGCGACGGTCGATGCTTCCATGTTGGCGGCGTCGAGCTGGATGTCGGCGTCCCACTTCGAGAAGAAGCCGTGCGCGCTCAGCAGTCGCGCGTCGGCCACGAAGTTGATTTCGCTATGGTTCTTGTCGACGACATGCGGCTTGGGCGCCAATGGACGGGCACCAGCGAAAATCGGTACGAGCAGGGCGACGGCAGCAAGACGCGGCAAACGCATGAAAATCCTCGGGATTCAGTGGTGATTCATGGCGTGTCGGTCAAGCCATTGAATGTACAGTACTAAGATAAACCACTCGTCTCAGGAAAGACAGGGGGCGTCACGGCTTGAATGGCGACCGGCGCGCTGGTGATCTTCCGACGCCGAGCCGATCTCGTGTTCGCTCGCTCGCGACTCTCATTCTCAGGCATGTCCATGAGTTCGACCGTACTCCCGCTCGATCCGCTCGACCAGCACCGCGAAGTGCCGAGCACCGGCTTCCCTTCTGATCAATCCCCGGCGTCGACATCGGACGGCGTGCCGCAGGCGACGGTCAACGAGGTCGTCGCGATTGACCTGCCGACCGTGGTCGTCCCGGATCGAGCGGATGCGCCAATTCCGGAGATTACGGAGCGCTTCTTTCGCGCGCTGTTGCTCAAGGTGCCACTCGATCGGATCGAAGAGCTGCATCTGTTCTCGCCGCTGCGACAGGGCGGGGTGGAGACCGGTATCGCGGTGATCGCGGCGCGCGAAGAGATTCTACCGGAGTCGGTCGTGGTCGAAATCGAACCCGGGTCGGCTTTCGTGGTCGCGCAACCCGTCGTACCCACGGTGCGGCATACCGTCTACACCGCGCGCTATCGCCTCGCGCAGAAGGGACCGGAGCGCGGAAAGTGGGAAACCGATGTCGTCGCCGAAGCGGAAGCACCACTGATCACCGTCGAGATGGTCGTGCGCGGTGTCCTGCGTCGTGCCGGTCAAGAGTCCGATACGACCCGGTTCAGTGCCGCGCAGATTGCACGCGCCCTTCGCCTGCAACTTGGCGCGGCGTAGTGGCAGACGACGTGGCCGCTGTCGAGGCGCAGGAGGCGGATCGGGAAGCGTTCCGCGCATATCTGCGTGATCACAATCTGCCCGTGACCGCGCAGCGTCTCGCCATCGCCGACGTCATTCTGGGTACCGATCGACATCTCTCCGCCGACGATGTGGCCAAGGAGCTGCGTTCACAGGGCGCACACGCCGGCACCGCGACAGTGTATCGAACCATCGAGGTGCTCGTGCGCAGCGGTCTCGTCGTCGAGCGGGATTTCGCGGAGGGGTTCAAACGCTACGAGGCTGCGCGTGGCGTGCCGCATCACGAACACCTGCTGTGCACCACCTGTGGTCGCGTGACGGAGTTTCGCGACGAACGGCTGGAGCGCATGACCACACTCCTGGCCGAAGCGCACGACTTCTCGCGACAGCGACATCGCCTCGTCATTTATGGCCTGTGCGGCGACTGCCGTCGCGGCGCCGTCCGCAACAAATAGGAACTCGTGGCCCCAGAGTCGCTCACCATCCTCGTTGCCTTCACCGCCGGCCTGCTCAGCTTTCTGAGCCCGTGCGTGCTGCCATTGGTGCCGAGCTACGTCACGTTCATTACCGGACTCGGACTCGAAGACGTCTCGCGCGCGCGTCGCACGACATTCATACACGCGCTGCTCTTCGTCCTCGGATTCTCCTTCATCTTCATCTCGCTTGGCGCTGGCGCGACCGCGTTCGGGCAACTGATGCTCGCGTATCGTGGATGGATCGCGAAGATCGGTGGCGTGCTGATGATCGTGATGGGACTGTGGATGCTCGGCGTCTTGCAGATCGCGTCGCTGCAGCAGGAACGACGCGTGCACCTGACGGACAAGCCGCTCGGCTATCTCGGTACCGTGGTTGTTGGCATTGCCTTCGGCGCGGGATGGACACCCTGCCTCGGCCCGACACTCGGGGCAATCCTCGCCCTCGCCGCCACGCAGAGTGAGCTGTCGAAGGGCATCACCATGCTCGCGTTCTACTCCGCCGGACTTGCGGTGCCGTTCCTGCTTGCGGCGCTGCTGCTCGAACGCTTCCTCGCCTTCTTCAAGCGCTTCAAATCGCATCTCGGCACGGTGAATCGCGTCGCCGGTGTGCTGCTGATCATTGTGGGCGTGCTGATGTTCACCGGCTGGTTCGAACGATTGGCAGCGATGCTGCAGCCGTACACACCCGAGTTTCTGTTCGAGCGCATGTAGTGCGTTGATGGACGCGCTGGCACCGCATTGCGGAGCCGCACGCTGACGTTATGGTGCGACGCGCCCGTGCGTGGTCTGAAGCACCAGTCGCCTCATGTTCTGCAGCGATTCCTCGGCAAATCGCTTCTGCAGCCGCCGTCCGACGAGACGGAAGCCGATGCGATGCAGGAGGTTTGGAACGTGTCCGGTCTGCGAGTACGAGTGAATGCGAAAAACAACCTGTCCGCTGGCAATGTGCTTCGTCAGCTCGAACGTGATTTCGCCGCGCTCGAGATGTCCGGCCAGCGTCTGGTAGCTGTAACCCCACACTTGTTCTTCGCCATGCGCACCGACGCGACGTTCATCGATCACTCGCGTCACACGTACCGCAAGTTCGAACGTCATCCAGAGGTACGTGGCGGTCAGCAACATTGGTCGCAGCGCAAGCGGCGCCTGCGGATCAAACGTGCCGCGAATGAGGCGCTGTGGTGTGAAGCCGTACTCCAGCAACACGCGCGATGCGACGGCGAACGCACCCTCCGGTTCGGGCGCCCCCGGCGCTTCAGATGGCAGCGCAATCTCGCGCGCGTCGACATGCCAGCCGTTCGCTTCGACGTAACTGTCGCGCTTCGCCACGTCGACGGTGGGTTCGAGCGCACTGATCTCCGCCAACCGCGCCAGCAGTCGCGCAGTAAGCGCCTTCGGCTCACTCATTGCCATCGGTGCGCCGCACCGCGTCGTCGTCCGTCGCGCCAGGCGGTCGGGCGAGTGACTCCGAGACGATCTCGACTTCCGGAGTTTCCGACACACCAGCCAGCGTGCTCACCCGCTGAAGAAACGTGACCCACACCTCGGTCTGCACCTGCCTGCCGATCTTCAGCGTGTCGTACGTGAAGTGCACAGCGCGATCACGCGAGCGGGCCCACGATTCGATGCGTACGCGCAACGCACCGGAAACCCCAAGATCGTCCAGCACGCTGAACGTGATGTGCCCCGCTTCGGGGTGACCCTCCAGCGTGATGAGTGTGAAGGAGCGACTGTCCACTTCAGACACGCGAACACGTCCGTTCCACGGTCCAAGCATCGTGATGTCGTACTCGTCTCCGACCGCCATGTGCATCGCGTCGCCACTCGCCTTCGCGAAGTCCGCGAGTGCCGATGGCGGCAACTCTGCGAGATGCTGTTGCATGGTTCGCATCAACGCCCGTGGATCGAGCGTTGAACTGGGCAATCGCACTTCGTAGCAACGATGCACCAGTTCTCCTGCGCCCGAGGCAGCCGTCTGCGCGTCGGGCGGGCCCTTCTCATCCGGCGGCGACGTGGCGGCCCCACCGCCATCGGCTGATCGCTGCCGGCGATCACGCTGGTGCAGCAAACGGGATGCAGGGTCGGTCCAGCGCGCGTGTGTCGCGCTGCTGCGTGATGCGTCCGTGCCGCTGCGGCGCAGCTCGCGGCGTGGCGCCACCAACCGCCTCCAGAAGACGAGGAGCATCGCCGCAACGGTGGTCGCCAACAGCGCGAGGGCGGCGGGTACGACGTGACGAGAGCGCATGTGTTCAGACGTGGCAGGAATCGGGCCTCAAGCTCGCACCGCGCGCGCGGCACTACGCCACCGCTTCACTGCCCGATTCGATATCATCCAGCAACTGCTGGCGTTGCAGCAGTTGCGAATACCGCCCGCCGCTGGCCACCAGGTCGGCGTGACGTCCTTGTTCCACGATCATGCCATCGTCGAGGACGATGATCTGATCGGCGTCACGCACCGTGCTCACGCGATGGGAGGCAATGATGGCGGTACGACCGGCCAACTCGCCGCGCAGACCCGTGAGTATCGCCGCTTCCGTGTGCGTGTCCACCGCCGAGAGCGCATCGTCGAGCAGCACGACGCGCGGTCGCCGTGCCAGTGCGCGTGCGAGGGCAGTGCGTTGCTTCTGGCCACCGGAGAGGTTGATGCCTCGCTCGCCAAGTCGGGTGGCGAAGCCCTCGGGGAGACGCGCGATCGTATCGGAGAGTTGTGCGATGCCGCTCGCCTCGACGACGTCGGTGGGTGTGAACTCGTGTCCATCCATCGGCACGTGATGCTCCGCCGTTCCCACGATCGGCGCGCGGTCGCTATCGAGTCCGTAGGCGATGTTGGCACCGACGGTTTCGCTGAAGAGCAATGACTCCTGCGGTACGTATCCGATCTCGCGTCGCAACCTGTCGAGCGAGATCGCCTGCACCGGTATACCGTCGAGGAGAATCTCACCTTCCTGCGGATCGAACAGGCGCGGAATCAGATCCATCAACGCGCTCTTGCCCGACCCGGTCGCGCCGACCACCGCAAGTGTGCCGCCAGCGGGCAACGTGAACGAGACGTTGCGCAGCACCCAACGCCGAGGATGCGCGCGCCCGTCCTCCGTGTCGTAGTTCGCATCGCGTGCCGCGCCGTCTTCCGATGTGACGAGGGCGGCAGGATAGCGAAAGGAAACGTTGCGAAACTCGATCGCTCGGCCAGCGCCCGCTGCAGGCAGCGCCGCGGTGCCGCTGTTCTGTACACTGGCCGGCACGGCGTCGAGCAGTTCGAGCACGCGCGACATGGAGGCCGCCCCGCGCTGAAAGAGATTGGTCGTCCATCCAAGTGCGATCAGCGGCCACGTCAGCATCGCGAGATAGATGCCGAACGCGACGTAACCTCCCACGCTGATCCGCCCTTCGATCAGCAGTCGTCCGCCGACCGCGATCGTGACGGCGCCGCCGAGACCGGCGAGTAACGCGAAGCCTGGATTCATGAGGCCATTCAGCTTGGCCAGCCGCATGTTGGCCTCGAGATAGCCTTCGCCCAGGGCGTCGAAACGTGCGGACTCGGACGCCTCCTGCCGGTAGGCACGGACGACGCGCACGCCCGCGAGATTCTCCTGCGCGCGCGTGGAGAGTTGGCTGAATTGCGATTGCACCGCTTCGAATCGCTCGTGTATGCGGCGCCCGAGTCGGATCATGAGCACCGGCAGCCCAACCATCGGCAGCAGCGCGACGGCGGTGAGCATCGGGCTGATACCCAGCATCATGACCATCGCAAAGAGTCCACCGGCGATGGTGTTGACGAGGTACATGATCGCCGGCCCGGCGGCCATCCGGACAGCGTTGAGATCGTTGGTGACGCGGGCCATCAGATCGCCTGTGCGCCAGCGCACGTACCAGCTCGCGTCGAGCTCCACCAGGCGCGAAAACAGATCGCGACGCAAGTCGGTCTCAATCTTGCGGCTTACTCCGTTCAGGAGTTGGCGCATGAGGAATCGGAGCACTCCACTGGCCACCGCGGTGACCAGCATCACCGTTCCGAGCTGCAGGAGTACGCCAATCTCCTCGCCGTCCCGCATCGCGTCGATTCCACGCTTCAGCATGGTTGGGATGACACTCGCCAGCGCCGCGGCGATAATTACCGAGGTCAGCCCGACCGCAACATGCAGGCGGTACGGGTGGTAGTACGGCAGTAGGCGCCGAAGGACCTGGCGCGCTGGCACGGGCATTCTTATTCCACGATCAGGAGACGCATCAATGCGGCAATATACGCCTCGTCAGAGTACGACGCTCGCGCTCATCGGCACGGCACTCGTCAGTGCGCTCGTCCTCTCGGCCTGCGGTGACAAGCAGCCCGACACCTCGGCGTTGGCCACCGACTCTGCGCTGAGTCGCGATCTCGCCATGGCTGCCACCGACTCGGCCGTCAAGCCGAAGCTCGAGGACATTCCTGCTCCGGCGCCCACACCGCCGCCGCCGCCGGTAGCAACGGTGAGGCGGCCGACGCCGGCGCGCCCGAGGCCTACGCCCGTACAGCCTGCACCGGCGCCCGCACCGGCCGCGCCTGCACCTGCGCCAGCGCTGACCACGGGCGTCGTGGCGGCTGGCTCCACGCTCAGCTTCGCCAATAATCAGAAGATCTGCACCAACACCACCCAAGTGGGGGAAAGGTTCACCGCAGACCTGAGCGAGACGGTCTCCGGATCAAATAGCTTGTCCATTCCGGCCGGCGCGACGGGTACGTTTGAAGTGACGCAGGCCAAGACGGCGCAGAACTCCAACGACAATACGTTGTTGACCGTGCGTCTCGTCTCGGTGCAGTACGGGGGACGCACCTATCCGATCGAATCGACGGTGCAGTCAGCCTCGACGGATCGCGTACGCAGCGCATCCAAGGGTACCGACGCGAAGAAGGTCGCTGGTGGCGCCGTGATCGGCGCGATCGCGGGCCAGATCCTCGGCAAGAACACCAAGGGCACCATCATCGGCGCCGCGGCCGGCGCGGCGGCTGGTACGGCGGCGGCGGCGGCCACGGCCAACTACGACACGTGCCTCAATACCGGCGCTGGCGTGACGGTCCGACTGGATGGACCGGTCACCATTCGTGCTGCCAACGCACCGTAAGCAGGCCCGCACACGATCGAGCACCCGCACACGTTCGGCTCGTTGAGCCGTTGGTTGCAACGCGGGGCCGTTGACGAGTGATCGTCGACGGCCCCGTTTGTTCGCACGTGCACTGCCTGACGATCGAAGGCCTAGTACCCGACGGCACCGCCGCTGCGTCGCGGTTCCGGCATGCCTTCCCAGCCGCCAGGGACGCGCATGATCGCGTTGATGTTCACCAACGCGCGCTGCATCCGCATGGCGTGTCCCATCGCGCGCAACGAGTCGAGCACCGGCACGGCGATGCCGCCGTCTTCGTAGGTCAGCGAATCGGGGAGCGCCTGATGATGAATGCGCGGCGCACGCATCGCGTCGGCAAGTGACATGCGATGCTGCAGCACGTTGAGAATGACCTGACTGGTACCCGTGATGATGGTCGGACCACCTGCCGCGCCCACGACCAGCAGCACCTTGCCCTTCGGGTCGAGCACGATCGTGGGTGACATCGCACTGAGCATCCGTTTGCGCGGCTGAATCGCGTTCTGCTCGCCCTGTACGAGTCCGTACATGTTCGCCTTGCCCGGCTGCACGGCAAAGTCGTCCATCTCGTCGTTGAGCATGAAGCCCGCCCCGCGCACCCACACGCCGGATCCCCACGAGTTGTTGAGCGTGGTCGTGTTCGCGACGGCGTTTCCGGCCCTGTCCACGACGGAGAAGTGTGTCGTGTGCGTCGGCTCGCGCGCGGCCTGCTCCATCATCGGCTCAAGTTGCAGGGTCGGCGTGGCGCGCGCGTCGTCGATGGTGGCGCGCAGCGCCTTCGCGTACGCCTTGCTGGTGAGCTGGGCCAGCGGCACCTTCACGAAATCAGGGTCGGCAAGTTTGACGTTGCGATCAATGAAGGCGCGTTGGTACGCGCTGCCCACGAGATGAAACCAGCGCGAGCTGCCATGTGGCGGAAGCGTGGAATACTGCTCGAGAATGTTCAGCGCTTCCGCTGTCGTGACACCACCGGATGACGACGGCGGCATCGACACGAGCGCGTACTCGCGATACGTCGTCCTGATGGGCGTGCGCATAGCCGGTGTGTATCCCTCGAGATCCGCGCGTGTGATGATGCCCCCGCCACGTTGTTGCTCCGCCACCAGCGAATCGGCAATCCATCCTTCGTAGAACGCCTTCGCGCCCTGCGACGCGATCGCCGAGAGGGCGCGCGCGAGATCGGGTTGTGTCAGCCGATCGCCGGCTTTCAGCGCCTGTCCTGCCGGATAGTACGGAGAAGTGGCCGTCACTTTGGTGACGTACGTACGCGCGCGTGAAATCGAGCCAGCGAGGGCGGTGTCAACGATGAATCCAGCGCGCGCCAAACGAATCGCCGGCTGCATGACCTGCGCGAGCGACATCGTGCCGTACGTCGACAGCGCCGTCGTCAGTCCGGACACGGCGCCGGGCACACCCGACGCCAGATGTCCGACGATGCTCTTGTCGGTGGGATTGCCTTTCGCGTCGAGGTACATGTTGCGCGTCGCGGCCAGCGGTGCAATCTCGCGATAGTCGATCGCGGCTTCACGACCATCGGCGAGATGGATCACCATGTAGCCGCCACCACCGATGTTGCCTGCTTCAGGCCACGTCACCGCCAGCGCGAAGCCAAGCGCGACTGCTGCGTCGACGGCGTTGCCGCCGGCCTTCAGGATCTCGGCCGCCGCTGCACTCGCTTCGGGACTGTTGCTCACCGCCATCGCTTGCGGAGCGAACGTCGCCGTTGCACCAGCCGGCAGACGCCACGACGCAGGAAAACTCGGCGCGACGCGCGCCGGTATGGCTGGATCGCCCGCACTCGACGTTGACAGCGCGGCCGCGCCGTTGCCGGCGCGCGAGCAGGCGAGCAACACCGTCACGGCGGCGAGTGGCAGGGAGCGAGAGAGGCGATAGGAGCGGAAGCGGGTCATGCGGCGGCGGTGAAGGAGGTCAGGCGAGTGGAGCGATCGGAGAACGGGAACAACGGGCACGGAGAAAAACCGGAGAACGCGAGGAGAACAGCGGGAGAAAGCGAACAGGATACTGCCGCCGCCGCGCTAAAACGAGAAGCGCAGGCTCGCGCGCGTCGTCCGAATGCGCCACGTACGACTCGTGCCGCTCGGCAAATCCGCTTTGCTGTGGAAGCCCATGCCGAAATCCTGCACCAGCGCGATCACAAGCCCCCGGGAGATCGGATAGCCGAAGCCCGCGCCGATCGCACCGCTGAGATCCATCGTTCCCGACGGCTTCCCGATCGCGAGGGACAGCGAGTCACGCGTTCGCATGTCACGGAAGCCGGTGACGCCGCCGGTTGCTTCGAAGAGCGTGTGGAAACCGGTGCCGCCGCCGGAGCGAAACTGTCCCATCAACGACCACATCTGCGCCTGCGCGGGGCATCCAAACGTGCATGAGGCGGGCAATGGCGTCGCGGCTGGCTGCGCGACCGTGCCTGGCTGCGGTGTCACCGTGAGATCGACACGACCATACGCGACGGCGATGCCCAGCGACGTGAAGTCATCGCTCGTGCGCTCCAGCGAACCGCGCATCTGCCACAGCGGGTCCGATCCGAATCGCCACACACTGCGCGAAGCGCCGTCGTTGATATCCGTGAGCGAGGTCGTCGCCGCGGCGCCGCCGGAGAACCACCAACGCGAGGTGCCGGCGGACTCGGGGGCGCGACCGCGGATCTGCGCGGTCAGTGCGTTGGTGAAAATGGCGACCGCCAGCAGGGCGCCGACGAGGCGGCTGGCGGTGGACGAAACGCGCGACGCGAGCGGTCGCACGGGAACGGTCGGCAGAGGGGCACCCGAGGTGCGCCAACGTGTGCCAAGTGTTGATCTGACTTGCGGTTCGCTCATGGCGACCGGTAAGTTAGCCCGGGTGCCAATGCGGCGGTAGCCGATGATTCGCTGGTGTCGTGCCGGCTCTCTTCATACCTTCACCCGTGTCCGCTTCGACGCTCGATCCGCGCGTCACTGAACGTCGCAATCCGCGCACCGTCAATATCGATCTGGCGTCGCCAGCGGAAATCGTCGACCTCATCAATGCCGAAGATCGGGGCGTTGCGGATGCTGTTGCCACGCAGCGCGACGCCATTGCGCGCGTCATTGATGAAGTCGAGATGGCATTTCGCGCTGGTCATCGATTGCTCTATGTCGGAGCTGGTACGTCAGGTCGACTCGGCGTGCTCGATGCGAGCGAATGTCCACCGACCTTCGGCACCGACCCGTCGATGGTCGTCGGTATCATCGCCGGTGGTGATCACGCACTGCGCCATCCGATCGAAGGCGCAGAAGACGATCCAGTCGAAGCCGCGCGCGTCGTCGATGCAAATCACGTGAACGCAGGCGATGTCGTCGTCGGCATCGCGGCGTCGGGCACCACACCGTTCGTTCGTGGTGCACTGGCACGAGCGAAAGAAATCGGCGCGGTCACGGCGCTCATCGCCTGTAGCGAACCGCCCGCGGCCATGAAAGCGGTCTCCGACATCCTCATTCTGCCCATCGTCGGTCCCGAAGTGCTGACGGGCTCGACGCGCATGAAGGCCGGCACCGCGACAAAGCTCGTCTGCAACATGATCACCACGGGCGCCATGATCCGTATCGGCAAAAGCTACGGCAATCTCATGGTGGACATGCGCGCGTCGAACGTGAAACTCGCCGATCGCGCCGAACGCATTGTGATGATGGTGTGCGACGTGGAGCGCGATGCCGCGCGCGAGGTGCTCGCGCTCGCCGGTGGATCGGTGAAACTCGCCATCGTCATGCAGTCGCTCACGCTCGACGCCGATTCCGCAACACAGCGACTGCAAGCTGCGGGTGGTGTGATTCGACGCGTCGTACCGAGCGCGCCCTCCGCAAAGAGCGATGGACAGGCGGATGGAGCAGGCGCGTGAGTGTGCTCACGGAAGGCGCCGTGTTGGTTGGTGTCATGTCCGGTACGTCGCTCGATGGCATCTCCGCGGCCGCAGTGCACTTTCACGATGACGCGGCACAACGTCCGCAGGCGCGTCTGCTCTCCTTCGCGCATCGCCCGTACAGTCAGGCAGAACGTGCGCGACTCGAAGACGCAATGCGTTCGGCCACTGCGCAGGAGTACTGTCGACTCAGCGCGGACCTCGGTGGCTGGTTGGCAGACGCCGCGCTCGCCGCCATCGCCGAATCCGGTGTCGCACGCAACGAGATCGTCGCCATCGCCTCGCACGGACAAACGCTCTGGCATGAAGCCGGACACAGTACCTGGCAGATAGGCGATGCATCGCGCATCGCCGAGCGCACGTCATGCGCGGTCGTCGCCGACTTCCGCTCACGCGACGTGTCCGCCGGTGGGCAGGGAGCGCCACTCGTGCCGATGGCCGATGCGACCCTCTTCGCGCATCCCACCGAATGGCGCGCGATGCAGAACCTCGGTGGTATCGGCAACGTGACCATCGTACCGCCGGCATCCACGCACGCAGCCGGCGGACTCGCCTCACTACGCGCGTTCGACACCGGCCCCGCCTGCGTGGTCATCGACACGGCCACGCGCATCCTGCGTCCGGGCATGCCGTACGACATTGATGGCGCGCTGGCGAGTGCCGGCCACGTGTACGACGAGGTCGTGCGCGAAGCGATGGCCGATCCGTTCTACAGCGCCGAACCACCCAAGAGTACGGGGCGCGAACTCTTCACGCGCGAATACGTGGAGAAGTTCATCGCCGCGTGTCGTGCCCTCGGCGCGCGCGATGAAGACATTATCGCTACCGCCACCGAGCTCACGGCACAGACCATCGCTGATCAGTATCGTCGATTCATTCCAGAGCCAATCACCGAATCCGTGGTCTCCGGTGGTGGTGCACACAATCCGTTTCTTGTGCGACGCATCGCAGCGGCACTCACCAGCGGACCGCACGCCAGGTTGGAGGGCGCGCCACGTGTCCGTCGCTTCGATGAGCTGTTTTTCGACAGCGAGGCCAAGGAGGCGGTGGCCTTCGCACTGCTCGGCTATCTGCATCTGACAGGCCGACCCGGAAATCTCCCAACGGCCACGGGCGCGCGTGGTCCGCGTATCCTCGGCGACTACACGCCGGCGTGACCCTCGGGCGCGGCGCAGTGATGCGCAAATGCGATGTACGCCGGCCGATGAGGGCCGCGCGCCGAGTATGTTTGTTGGGGTGATGACGGACATGACCCGATGAGTGAACAGACGCGGCGCGACCTCGCGCAGTTGCTGATTCCGACGCTGCAGTGGGAGCCCGGACAGGGCTTCGCGGCCGTGCGCCCGCTGATGGACGAAGCGCTCGCCTGCGGCGTGGGCGGCTTCCAGCTCGTGGGCGGCGAGCAGGACACCGTTCGTGCGCTGGCCAAGGAGCTGCAGATCAAGTCACGGCATCCGCTGCTGATCGCGGCAGAGCTCGAGCGCGGTGCCGGACAGCAGTTTGCCGGTGCGACCGGCTTGCCGCCGGTTGCGGCCATCACGGCCACGGGCGACCTGGAGTCGTTGCGGCGTGCCGCACGTCTGACCGCCCGCGAAGCGCGCACCATGGGGGTGAACTGGAATCTGGCGCCGGTCTGCGACCTCGACTTGCTGGCGGAAAACCCGATCCTCGGCACGCGCGCGATGGGCACCGAAGCCCGACGCGTCGGGCCACTGGTGCAAGCGTGGATCGAAGCATGTCAGGCGGAAGGGGTTCTTGCCTGCGCCAAGCGCTTTCCCGGTACGGGTCGCGCGACGACGGACCCATTTGTCGAGCTGCCCGTCGTCGACGCGCCCGCCGATCAGATCAAGGAGCTCGACCTGCAGCCGTTTCGCTCGGCGATCGCCGCCGGCGTGGCGAGCATCATGACGTCGCATATCGCGTTTCCGTCGCTCGACTCGAGTCGTGTACCGGCCACGTTATCGCGCGAAATGCTGCAGTGGTTGCTGCGACAGCAGTTCAAATACGACAACCTCATCGTTTCCGATGCGATGACGATGGCCGCCGTGCTGCAGGGTCGCGACGCATCCGCAGCGGCGGTGCTGGCCTTGCGTGCCGGCTGCGATGTGCTGCTCGCGCCCGGCTCGTTGTCCACCACGCTCGACGCACTCGAACGTGCGCTCGATGACGGCACCCTCGAGCCGGAGCGCGTTCGGCAGTCGGTGCGTCGGCGATTGAAGTGGGCGCAGTGGGCGTCACCACCCAACGATTGGCGCCGACCCAGTGGCGCGGACACGGCGTGGGGTGCGTTGCTCGCCGATCGCGTGCTCACGGTGCTGCATGGGCCGTTGCCTGCGCTCGGCACGGTGACCGAAGTCGTCGTCGTCAACGATGATGCCGACGTGCCCGGATCCGATTCGGTGCCGGCCAACGCGACGACCGTGCTGGTCGAAGCGTTGCGTGTTGGCGGACACGATGCGCGACTTGCCACCGCGCCAACCGTCGCCAGTGGCGGACCGTTGGTGATCGCAGTCTTCGCCGACTATCTGCCACTGAAGCAGCGCACCTCCGTGCGCGCCGACACGATTCAGCGTGTGCACACCTTGATCGAGCAGGCGGCAGCATTGCAGCGCGGTGTTGTGCTCATCGGCCTCGGCGATCCGCGCTATGCGATGCAGCTCGCGCTCGAAGTGCCGACGATACTTGCGTGGAGTGGCGATCGCGTCATGCAGCAAGCGGCCGCACGCGCATTGCTGCGATCGCGCCGCGGCTAGGAACGCGTCAGGCGGGTGCTGGTGCCTTGGTCATCACGCGCATCACGAACCAGAGCAACGCCAGACCGCCGAGGATGAGGAGCAGCCACAGGAGTGGCGCCACACGACGGCGCCGCTCTTCCACGACTTCTTCCGGTGCGCCGAGGAACGCCTGTTCTTCGACGGCACGCGCGCGTGCAAACTCCGCTTCGAGTTCCGCCGCGGACGGCAGCGGTGTACCAAATCGAGGAGTCGGATCGCTCCTGATGGTGGCGTGCGGAATGCGCACCTCGAGCGTCTCGGCGGACATCTCGTCGCCCATCGGAAAATTCACGTAGCCGTGCTCGTCGCCTTCTGACGACGAGGAGAGCGCCTCGCCATCGAAACGCGCGGCGATCACGGTGATGTTGTCCGGTCCACCGCGCTCGTTCGCTTTCTCCACCAACCGGCGACAGAGCACGTCGACACTCTCGATCTCACTGGCGTAGCGCGCGATCTCCTCGGTGCGCACAAGACCGGAGAGCCCGTCGCTGCACAGAATCAGCGTGTCGCCGCGACGCACCTGCTGGTGCGTGAGGTCCACCGTAACGTGCGCGTCAGGTCCCAGCGCCTGCAGAATGATATTGCGACGATCGCTGGCGTCGGCTTCTTCCTGCGTCAGTTCCCCGGCTTCGACAAGACGCTGCATCAGCGACTGATCCTTCGTCAGTTGCCGTGCATCGCCGCCGCGCACGAGGTACGCGCGACTGTCCCCCACCTGCGCCAGAAACAATCGATCACCGAACAGGCCGGCGAGCGTCGCCGTGGTGCCCATGCCCCGATGCTCCGGATTTTCCTTGGCGTACTGGTGAATCCTGTTGTTGGCCGTTTCGGTCGCTTCGCGCAGCGCGGCGGCAAACGCATCGGCCGAGGGCGCGTCTTCCGGTCGCCAGGTCGAGCGGAGGGTGTTGAGCACGATTTGACCCGCCATGCCACTCGCCAGCTCTCCGGAGGCGGCGCCACCCATGCCATCGGCGACGAGAAAGAGCAGACCATGCGCCGCTGCCGCCAGCTCACGCGGGGCTCCGTCAAAATCCACCGGCGTTCCACGCTCCAGGTCGGCGACGAGATAGGTGTCCTCGTTGTGATCGCGCGTGTGACCAACGTCGGTCAACGCGTAGACGCGAACGAGGACCCGGGGGTCGATACCGGCGGTCGGACTGGGTGAGTGCGAGTCTGAGACAGTCACAGCATCATATGGCAGGCCGGTGCAAACGGAGGACGTGAATCTCCCTACGGACGGGGGCGCCATAGGTTTTGCCGCATTTTCCTGTGTCCCCCCCAGCTCGGCCATGCAGCGAGACGCGGGGTGACGCGGCGTAAAGATGGACCGCGCTCGCGCAGTCGGTCAAATCCGGTGCTGGACTGCGCCACCCGCGACGGCCAGCTTGCTCCGGATGGAAACCGCTCCCCGGCGAGTGAAGTGTGAAGTGCTGTGGCTACGACGCGCATCGGCGCGGACAGCCCTGCTCGTTGCAAGCGTTGTGCTCGGCGCCTGCGCGCGACCGCCCGCGCCGACGACCCCGGCGCCCGGTGCGCCGCCGCCAGGAGCGGTCTCCGGGCCGGCTCCCACGCTGGTGAGCCGCCTGCCGCCGGTGCCCGAGGTACGCGGAGCGGCGCTCGATCTCCGCGTGCGCTATCCATCGGACAATCAGCTCCTCGCCACACGCGACTCCAACTTCCTGCTCGGCGCTGTTGGCTCGGGTGACGCAACGCTGACGATAAACGGTGCCCCGGTGCCGGTCGCACCGAACGGAGCTTTTTTGGCGTGGGTCCCAAATCCGCCCGCCACTGCGCCGCGCTATGATCTCGTGATTGTGCGAGGCGCCGATTCCGTCCGCCGATCGCTGCGAGTCCGATTCCCGGTTCGCACGATGCTCTCATCGGGCGGACGTCTCACGCTCGACAGCAGTTCCCTGCAACCGTCGTCGCGAAGCCGAGTGCGTCCGGACGAACTGGTGCGGGTGAGCGTGCGGGCGCCGTCGAACGCGTTCCTCTGGCTGGAAGGTGTTGATGCTGTGCGACGTCCGATGGTACCGCTGGTACGGGCGCAGTCGAGCGCGGTGCTGGCCGCCGCTGGACAGCGCGAGATAGTCGCCGCCGTTCCAGCCAACGGAATCGGAACTAGTCAAGTCGATGACGTCGGCGTGACATTCGCAACCGACGTCTCGGGTCGTCGCATCGCTTCCGGATTGACCCTGGTCGCCGCGCGCGGACCGGACACCGTTCGCATGACCGTGCCCGCCGTGCAGCTGACCGATCCCGACCGTCGGGTGGTCGGCATGCTGCGCAGTACGTCCCTGGTCGGGGGCGACACCGATCGCGTGGTCAACGCGCGTACCATCCCCGACGGCACCTACAAGTGGCTGCTGCTGCCGGGGACGATGCTCGAGGTGTCTGGTCGCCAGGGTGCCTTCACGCGCCTGCAGCTCGATCAGACGCTCGACGCATGGGTGGCGACCGAAGACCTGGTGACGCTGCCGGAGGGGACCGCGTTGCCGCGTCGCGTCAGTGGCGGACTGCGGGTGACGCCGGCTCAGGACTGGGTGGATCTGTCGATCTCGTTGGGCGAGCGGCCGGCATTTCTGGTGGAGCCCGACGGACGGTCGATCGTGCTCACGCTCTACGGCGTGCAGGTCAATCCGGAGATCTCGCCGATTCTGGGCAACGATACGCTGATTCGTCGCATCAGTTGGGAACAGGTGACCAGCGATCGGGCGCGCGTCACGCTCTCGCTCTCGAGACCGGTGTACGGATGGCTCTCACTCTGGGACGAGACACGTCGCGCCTTCGTGCTTCGCGTCAGACGCGTGCCGAAAATCGATCCCGCGCATCCGCTGGCCGCGCTCACGATCGCGGTCGATCCGGGTCATCCGCCCGCGGGTGCCACCGGGCCGACCGGGCTGTACGAAGGCGATGCGGTCCTGCCCGTCGGAACGCTCGTCGCGGAGCTGCTGCGCGAGCGTGGCGCCAATCCGGTGCTCACGCGCACGACACTGGCGGCGGTCGGTCTCACCGAACGCGGTGTGGCGGCGCGTCGGGCTGATGCGCACGCCTTCGTGTCGATTCACCTGAATGCGTTGCCGGATGGCGTGAACCCGTTCACGGCGAATGGCACCAGCACGCTCTTCTTTCACCAGCATAGCGAACCGCTGGCGCGCCATGTGGAACGCGAGCTCGTCGCGCGCTTCGGTCTGCGTGATCTCGGCGTGCACTATCAGAACCTCGCGGTGGCGCGTCCGTCGTGGTATCCGGCGATTCTCACCGAGGGACTGTTCCTCATGTTGCCTGAGCAGGAAGCCGCAATGCGTGATCCTGCATTCCAGCGACGCTACGCTGAAGCGATCGTGGCCGGATTGGAGGCGTACTTCCGCGAGTTGGCGCGACCGTGATGACACGCATGGTGGCGTCGCTGTGCGCCGTACTGGTCATGTCCATGCTGACCGCGGTGCGGATCGCGTCTGCACAGGTGGATCCGCGGGGGGCGGTGCGCACGATCCCGACACCGCACTTTCGCGTGCACTATCGCGCGACGGCGCAGCCGGACAGCGGAGCGGTGGCCATAACGGAGGCGTTGGCGCGAAAGGCGGCGACACTTGCTGAACTGGCCTATGCGCAGCTGTCGAGAGAGCTCGTGGCACCCAAAGGCATCATCGACCTGCTGCTGGCCGACAACGTGGACTACAGCAACGGCTTCGCGCAGGTGTTCCCGAGCAATCGGATCGTGGTGTACGCGGTGCCGCCCATTTCCTCCGTCGAGTTGCGCTTCCACGACGACTGGTTGCAGCTGGTGATCACGCACGAGTTGGCGCACATCTTTCACATCGATCGCGCTCGGGGCGTCTGGGCCGTGGGTCGCGCGTTGTTCGGTCGCAACCCATTGTTCTTTCCGAATGCATTCACGCCGAGTTGGGTGAAGGAAGGACTGGCGGTCCACTATGAATCGAAGCTGACGGGGAGCGGTCGGGTGTATGCCGCCGAATCGCGCGCAGTGGCCAATGCGGCAGCGTTGGCGGGGCAGGTGCCGCCGATCTCGCGTTGGAGTCTGGCAACGTCGCGATTCCCGCGTGGCACGACGGCGTATGCGTACGGTACGCTGCTCATGCAGCAGGCCTCGACGGCGGGCGGCGACAGCTCGATGCGACGTTTCGTCGACGCGACGGCGACGCACGTCATACCGTTTCGACTGAACCGTGCGTCGCGCCGGGCGTTTGGTCAGACGTTCGACTCACTGTTCGCCGACATCCCGCTTGCGTTGCCCGCGACGCGCGACGGGCCAGGAACGCGCGGGGTATCCGCGAGCTCGACGAGTACCGAGCGCAGTGGTGCAGCGAGTGGTGCAGCGAGTGGAGCAGCGAGTGGAGCAGCGAGTGGAGACGACGCGTGGCGCGGGATTTCGAGCGACGGATGGTACGCCGCATCGCCCAGGTGGCTGAACGCGGACAGCCTGATCTGGACGGCGAGCAATGGCCGCGAGGTCGCTGGTGTGTTCGTCGCCAGCACGCGTGGCGGCGGTCGGGCTGCGTCCGGCATTGTGGCGCGCGATGGCAGCGCGTCTCCGCCGAGGCGTGTGGCGCGACGCAATGCACTCGACGCCAATGTGCCCGCTGGGGGCGACAGCGTGATCTTCGCGCAGACGGACTTGAGCGATCCGTATGTGGTGCGATCGGATCTGTACGTCGGCCGTGGCGATGCCGAGCGACGGTTGACGGAGCGTGCGCGCCTCACGCAGCCGGATGTCCGTCGTGATGGTGCGATCGTCGCGGTGCAGTTGGGTGCGGCGACGACGCGCCTGGTGCGAGTGGACGCGAATGGTGTGGTCGTGCCGCTCGTGCGACTGTCGCCCGATGGCAACTGGGCGGAGCCGCGTTGGTCGCTCGATGGATCGCGTATCGCGGCCGTGCAGTTGCTGGGTACGGGCGAGGAACGCGTGGTGGTGATGGATAGCACCGGCGCGATGCAGCAGGTGGTGACCGGCGCACGCGCGGTGTTGGCGAGTCCTTCGTGGACGCCGGACGGCAGGCGATTGGTGTGGGCCAGCAATCGCAGTGGTCGCATGCAGATCGAAACGGCGCGTGTCGCGCCATCCACTGCCGCCGTTGACACGCTCGGTTGGCGTGACCCGCGTGCGGCCGCGCAACGTGATGTGCGCCAGGCAAGCAATGTGCGCACGGGCGTGTACGAGCCCAGCGTCTCGCCCGACGGAACGCGTGTCGTGGCGCTCTTCTTTCGCGCCGATGGATATCACGTGGCGGTCGCACCACTCGACACGAACGGAGCGATCGTCGGTCCGCTCGTTGGTCATGCCATCAATCCGGTTTCGGCTGCAACATCTGCCGCTTCCGCTGCCATCACGACCGACCCATCCGCCAACACCTCCGCTGCATCGAGCGCCGATTCCGCCGCGAGGAGTACGTCGTATCGCGTTTTGCGCCAACTGCTGCCGCGCTACTGGCTGCCGGTGATCGGTGAAGGTCGACTGGGCAACAGCACGTTCGGCGTCTCGAGCAGCAGCATCGATATTCTCGGTCGTCACGCCTGGGCGGCGAGTGCGGCAGTCAATCCATCGTTGCGTGAATGGGATGGTGCAGCCGCGTATCGCTACGCCGGTCGTGGTGTGCCTGTCTTCGATCTCTCGTGGTCGCAAGCGTGGGACGCAACCTTCGGTGTCGTCGACAGTGCGCGCGCACCACTCGGCGAGATCGCGCGGCGTCGGCGCTTCGCAACCGTGTCGAGCACCTTCAGCCGGCCGCGCGTGCGCTGGTCGATCGCGGGCACCGTCGGCGCGCAGTTCGAGTCTCGCGACTTTTCGGCCACCACGGATTCGTTGCTTGGCGCGCCCGATGCACTGCTGCGACGCGGGACGCGGTATCCGTCGGTCTTTGCCAACGCGTCGTGGAATACGCTGCGTCGTGGTGCGCTGGCGATCGCCCATGAGGAAGGCATGTCGGTCTCCACGAGCACGTCGTATCGCTGGCGGGACGATGCCCCGTCGCTCACCGGCTCATGGCGCACCGTGGTGTCGGGGCGCGGCTATGTGCCGCTCGACCTGCCCGGCTTCTCCCGGCACGTGCTGTCGTTGCGCGCCGCCGTCGGTGTGGCCGATACGAAGACGGCCACGGAGTTCAGCGTGGGCGGAGTGAGCGGCGTGTCCGCGGAGCTGTTGCCCGGTGTGTCGGTGGGCGATCCGTCGCGCACGTTCGCGGTACGCGGGGTGGTACCGGGAGCGCAGCGCGGCATTCGCGCGCTGGGGGGAGGCGTCGACTATCGAGTTCCGCTGCGGATGTTGAAACAGGCCCCCTCGCCGTTCGGTTTCTTCGCCGACCGGATGTCGATGACGCTGTTCAGTGATGCGGGGCGAGCCTGGTGTCCGGGATCGCTGGCGTCACAGCGTGCGAGTGTCGGGCTGTGCGAGCGACCGGGTGTACGGGACGGGTGGATTGCGTCGGCGGGGGCGGAGTTGGTGGTCGATGTGGCCTTGCAATACGACGCGCCCTATCGGATTCGACTCGGCGCCGCGCTGCCGTACGTGGCGCCGGCCGGCGTGAGTCGGCGAGGCGCGATGTATGTCAGCCTCGGGTCGTACTTCTAGGCCAGAGCATGAGCTCACGACCCAGCATGGAGCCGTGAGCCCAGAGACGCTTTTGCCGGGTGTACCACGGCGACCAACGCGCTGAACGTGTTTCCAGGCAACTGCCCGCTTGGGATGTGTTAGCAGGCAAGTCAACACCGAGCGCTCGTCATAACGCCACTGTCACGCCGGTAATACTCTGTCGGATTGCTGTAGGGATAGTGCGCGCGTCGACGATCATGAGCCTGGTTCAAGCATATGTCATGCATGGACTTGACTCACTGCGGCGTTGTGTTTTGCGAGGCGAGTTTTCGGTAACGGTTGCAACGATGACGTCACATACATGTTTCGGCTTGGGTGCTCATTATCACGGTGGATAACGGAACGGATCACGCATTTCCGTGATGTGCAACGCGCAAGATGTTCAAGCGCAACAACTTACAGCACGACTTGCGCGGCTTCACGAACGCGGTAACCTACGCGTCCCGCCGGAACCAATATGCTGTTCGGGCACGCACCCGAATCGCATCGACGTCGCTGCCCCCGCAGCCCGCCCCACGCCCAATCGCAGGAGCTTTACGCATGCCCTTCTCCGTTACGCCCCCGGAAGGTCCCGTCACTTTGTCCGCCAATGCGCGGACCGTCCTCGAGAAGCGCTATCTGGTAAAGGACAAGTCGGGGAAACCGACCGAAAAGCCGGAGGATATGTTCTGGCGCGTGGCGACGGTGGTGGCGGAAGCGGATCGGCGCTACGGGGCGAGCGACGGTGCGGTGCAGACGTTGGCCGAGGAGTTCTACTTCCTGATGACGCAGCGTCGGTTCGAGCCGAATTCGCCGACGTTGATGAATGCCGGCCGTCCGTTGGGTCAGCTGAGCGCCTGTTTCGTGCTCCCGGTCGAAGACGCGCTGTCGAATGGGCAGGCGGGCATTTACGACACGCTGCGCAGCATGGCGTTGATTCATCAGAGCGGTGGGGGCACCGGCTTCTCGTTCTCGCGGTTGCGCAGCAAGGGGTCGATGGTGCGATCGACCACCGGGGTGGCGTCGGGGCCAGTCTCGTTCATGAAGCTGTACGACGCGAGCACGGATGCGGTGAAGCAGGGGGGCACGCGTCGCGGCGCGAACATGGGCATTTTGCGCGTCGACCATCCGGACGTGATGGAGTTCATCGCATGTAAAGAAGACCTCACGCAGATCACGAACTTCAATATCTCGGTCGGCATCACGACTTCGTTCATGACGGCGCTCAAGGCCGATGCCGAGTACGACCTGGTCGATCCCGTGAGCCAGGAGATCACCGGTCGTCTGCGCGCCCGCGAAGTCTGGGACAAGATGATCCTCGGCGCGTGGCGTACCGGCGAGCCTGGCGTGTACTTCATCGACGAAGCCAATCGCTACAACCCCGTGCCGCACCTTGGTGCGTACGAGGCCACCAATCCATGCGGTGAGCAGCCGTTGCTGCCGTACGACGTCTGCAATCTGGGCTCGATCAACTGCGGCCATTACGTCACCAATGGCGTGATGGACTGGGATGCGTTCAAGCGCGATATCGCCATCAGCACGCACTTCCTCGACAACATCATCGACGTCAACAAGTACCCGTTGCCGGAGATCGATGCGTTGTCCAAGCGTATCCGTCGCATCGGACTTGGCGTGATGGGTTTCGCCGACATGCTGGTGCGCATGGGCATCCCGTACGACAGCCCCGAAGGCGTGGAGATGGGTCGCAAGGTGATGGAGTTCGTGGACGTGGAAGGGAAGAAGGAAAGCGAGCGTCTCGCCGGCGAGCGTGGCCCGTTCCCCGAGTGGGCGCAGTCGATCTTTGGCCCCGACGCGACGTGCGCGCGCGACGAAAACGGTGAGCGCATTCGTCCGATGCAGCAGCTGCGCAATTGCAACGTCACCACCGTCGCGCCCACGGGCACCATCTCCATCATCGCCGGTTGCTCCAGCGGGCTCGAGCCGTTGTTCGCCGTGGCCTTCATGCGCAATCAGGCGGGCGTGCGCATGCCCGACGTGAATGAAGACTTCGTGGCCATCGCCAAGCGTGAAGGGTGGTACAGCGACGAGTTGATGGAGCGCATCGCGACGACGGGCTCCGTGAAGCACGCCGAAGTGCCGGCCAAGTGGCAGGCGGTGTTCAACACGGCCAACAACATCTCGCCGGACTACCACATCCGCATGCAGGCGGCGTTCCAGCAGCATTGCGACTCGGCCATCTCCAAGACCACCAACTTCGGGCAGTCTGCGACGGTCGACGATGTGCGCGCGATCTACGAGATGGCGTACGAAGCCAAGTGCAAGGGTGTGACGGTGTACCGCGATGGTTCGCGCGACAACCAGGTGTTGAGCACCGGTGCCACCACCGATGCGGCGGCCAAGCGCGATGGGGCGCCCGCCGATGCGAAGGCCGACGCCGCGCTCAAGCGCGAGATGGGCGAGTTGCAGGGCACCATCGCCGAGTTGCAGAACGAGTTGGAGCGGGCGCAGAAGGCGTTGTTCAGCGCCGAGGCGGAGAATGCCTCGCGTCGTGCCAAGCGTTCACGCCCCGAGGTGCTGCGCGGCACCACCATCCGCAAGGACACGCCGCTTGGCGTGATGTTCGTCAACATCACCGAAGACGAGAAGGGGCAGCCGTTCGAGCTGTTCCTCAACCTGGGCAAGGCTGGCGGCAGTGCGATGGCCGACGCCGAAGCCATCGGTCGTCTCGTATCGCTCGCGTTACGTAGTGGCATCCCGCTCATGGAAGTGCACCGTCAGCTGCGCGGCATCTCCTCCGATCGCGCGGTCGGGCTCGGCCCGAACAAGGTCTTGTCCATGCCCGACGCGGTTGGTATCGCACTCGAGCAGTGGTGGCGCGACAAGCAGGGCGTGCAGCAGGACCTGCTCACGCAATCGCCACAGCCAAGTCCGGTGAGCTCGCTCACGGCGCCACAGCCGGCATTCGCCAATGTTCCAACGTCGCGCCCGCCACAGGGGGCGGAACAGATGCAGACGGACGGGTTTGGTCAGATGGGTGGCGAAGTGTTCATGGGCACGTGCCCCGACTGCGGCTCTCAGTTGGAGTTTGCCGAAGGGTGTGTGAAGTGCCATGTGTGTGGCTTCAGCGAATGCGGGTAACCTGACATGAACGAAAAAGTCGAGGCGACGCTGCCGAGATTGGTGCAACGGGTGTTGGCGGCGTTTTTGGCGGGCACGCTGGGTGGCGTGCGAATGTGGGGGTAGGGCAGAGCTCGAACGACGACGACGGGGCGGCTTCTCCAGAGAGAGGCCGCCCCGTTCGTGCGCACGACGCAGGATTTTTCTTCTCTCTGCTCTTGTTGAGTACGCTCGATGGCGTGATCGCCACGATCATGCAACACGCCCGCGTCTTTCGCGAACCCGGGCGCTCGATGATTGCTGTTTGGCGGCGGCCGAAACATCTTATTCCTGAGGGAATTTCTTTCTCCGCGCCGCTCCAACGTCTGGGACCGCCGGAGCCACATTCAGCTGGCTGACATCGTGTCTGAGAAAAAGATCATCGCGGTCGTGGGAGCTACCGGCGCACAGGGTGGCGGTCTCTGTTCAGCAATCCTTGGCGACGCCTCGAGCGAGTTCGCCTGCCGGGCGATAACGCGCGATCCGAACAAGGACAGCGCCAAGGCCCTCGCCGAGCGAGGTGCCGAAGTCGTGCAGTCCGATCTGGACGACCTGGAGAGTCTGCGCGCGGCGTTTCGCGGCGCGTACGGCGTGTACGCGGTCACGAACTTCTGGGAGCACTTCTCCGCCGAAAAGGAGAAAGCACAGGCCAGGAACATCGCCGACGCGGCACGCGCGGAAGGCGTCTCGCACGTGATCTGGTCCACACTGGAAGACACGCGGGCGCTCATGGCCGCCGACGACACGCGCATGCCGATGCTGCAGGGCAGCTACCGCGTGCCGCATTTCGATGCCAAGGCCGAGGCAGATGCATACTTCGTCGGCATTCCGACCACACGGCTCCTCACCAGCTTCTACTGGGACAACTTGTACTCGTTCGGTCTTGCCCCGAAGAAGGGCGAGGACGGCGCGTACAGTTGGGCGTATCCGATGGCCGACAAGCGTCTTGCGGGCATCGCCGTCGAAGATATCGGCAACGTCGCGTACGGCATTTTCAAGGCAGGCCCGAAGTTCATTGGACAGCAGGTCGGCATCGCGTCGGAGTTTCTGACCATCGCCGAAATGGGCGCGCAGCTGTCAGCGGCGCTTGGCATCGGTCCCATTACCTACCACGCCGTGGACGCGGACTCCTATCGTGGGTTTGGCTTTCCCGGTGCGGACGAGATGGGCAACATGTTTCAGGTGTATCGCGACTTCGAAGCGGAAGTGATCGCGCGTCGTGATCCCGTCCTCGCGCGATCGCTCGCGCCGGACATGCTGACGTTCGCGCAGTTCCTGTCGAAGCACGGAAACAGAATTCCGCTCTAACCGCCGAGCGTGCGTGGTCGAAGGTGACGGCGCGGCTTCAATGGCGCCGTCACCTCGGTGGCGTTACGGACGGTGCCATCGGATCTCGGCGCACCCCGATAAGCAGCGCGCCCGTCTGCCCCACCACGCGCCCCTGCGGCACGTTGGCGTAGCCGACGTTGTAGCGCGCCTGCACGTCGGGCGAGTAGCGCTGGCCAGCGCGGAGAGCGTAGGAGAGGCCGAAGACCGCGCCCAACCCGTGATGGAACGTGCGCTCACCGGCAGTGGACGGGCGCAGGTCGTAGAAGACCGGTGCGTCCATTTGCAGGCCCGCACCGGCGGAGAGCCGCAGTCGGTCATCGACGCGGTATTCGAGCATCGGCATCAGCGTTTCGAACCCGCGTTTCCGCGCCCGCCCCGGCCCCGGGTACCGGTATACCGAGCTCGAGGCCGCGAACTTGACGGCAAATCGAGTCGACGTCTGGTAGCCGATATGCCAGCCGAGCGCGATGTCGGTTCCGTTGACGGCCGGAAGTGTCGGAAGGGCGCGCAGCGAGACGCGGGAGACGCCAAGCGCCACGCCGAACATCATACCGGACGAGGGGCGGGATCCTGGCTGAGCGCCGAGTTGCATTGGCAGGGTTGCCACGAGCAACCCCGTCGGCAACGCGAACGCAGAGATACGAAGTATATATGACATGTCATATACTTAAGTTGTCTTATATATTTCGCAAGCGCGGCTTTCCACACGCGCGCCGGTTTTCCTCTCCACGGACTTCGGATGTCGCTCCGTCACGCCATACTCGGCTTTCTCTCGATCCGGCCGATGAGCGGTTACGACCTCAAGCGCACCTTCGATCAGTCGGTTCGCCATTTCTGGTCGGCAGATCAGGCGGCGATCTACCGAATGCTCGGCGAGTTGGAATCGGATGGCCTGGTCCAACACGAGCGCATCGCGCAAGAGACGCGTCCCGACCGCAAGCTTTTTCGAGCCACGGACGCAGGACTATCGGCGCTGGACCTGTGGCTGGCTGCACCCGCGCCTGCGGTACCGCGTCGCGAGCCGCTGCTGGTCAAGCTGTTCTTCTCGGGTCGGCTCACCTCGGAAGCGACGCTGGCGCTGCTGCGCGCCGAACTCGACGCCGTGGACACGGAGATGGGTGCGTTCGAGGCGTACGTGGCGGCGATGGGCGCGCGCGTGGAGTCAGCGGACGCGATCACACGAGCGATGCTGATCGGTCCGTTGGTAACGCTCACCAATGGCGTGCGACTGGGGATCGCCTATCGCGGGTGGCTTCGGGATCTTGTGCGCGACGCGAGCGAGGGGACGCTGACGGCCGAGGGATTGGTGGCGCAGCTGCGCTCCGACGTGGATGCGTAACGCCTCAGCGCAGCAGGCTCAGCGGCTGCTGGGAGTTCGTGATTTCGGGTGGCGCGTAGCATCCGCCCGTGCAAGCGCGCTTTCCGGGTCGGCCATCGACGACGCGACTACGGCACTGGCGTGAGCGGATTGACGACCGTCAGAAAGGGGAACTGATGAAAGTCCGTATCGGCGGTGCGGATCTCCACAATGCCATGTTCGCGCATCAGCACCGCCGTATGCAGGTCGTGTACGATGTTGCCGCGAAGGCGCGGATGTCGGGCGACGACCTCCTCGAGCACCGCGAGATGACGATCCGTTGGTACGAGCACGCTGGCAGAGCGGCCGGCCAGCAGCGCCGCAATCCAAGCGCGCGCGCGCGGGAGGTCGAGCGGTTGCGGGAACATCTTGGGGTGCGTGCTTACGCGCAGGAACTCGTGGATGATGCTCCACGTGAGGAACCATGAGCGCTCCCCACGGCGCCACCCGTCAACGCAGTCGTGCGCCGCGGCATGGTCCGGCGAATCGGGATTGACGGCATACAGCAGGAGATTGGTGTCGACGACAAACACAATCAGCGACCGTCCATCACCGCGAACAGCGCATCGCGGTCGGCAAGATCCACCTGCGGAGCTCCCATCCGGTACACGGGAAGTGGTCCAAGCTCGACCGTCGGCTCCTTCTCCAGCCCGCGGCGCAGCAGATCAGCGACGACTTCCGACAGCGTCGTCCCACGCTCGGCGGCGCGACGCTTCAACGCACGGACCAGCGTATCCGGAATAATAAGCGTAGTCTTCATATGGGAAAGCATACAGTGCATACGCTTACTTGACAACATTCGACATGCGAGGGTCACGCCGATGTCAGCGTTCGGACGGCTCGCCTCGTATCTTCTGCAACCGACTGTTCGCCCACGAGCGCCCCCTCCCGACCCGCCGATGCGCACGAACCGACTTCTCCCGCTGGTTACCGTCGCCGCGTGTACCCTCGCGACTGCGACCCAGGCCAATGCCCAATCGCCAACGCGCCTGCTGCGCACGCCGACGGTCAGCGCCGCACACATCGCGTTCGCCTACGCCAACAACATCTGGGTGGCGGATCGCGCCGGTGGCACCGCGCGTCGCCTGACGAGTTTTCAGGGGCAGACGCAGAACCCGAAGCTCTCGCCCGACGGCAAGCTGATCGCCTTCAGCGCCGAGTACGGTGGCAATACGGACGTGTATACCGTGCCCGTCGAAGGCGGACAGCCGAAGCGTGTGACGTGGCATCCGTCGGCCGACATAGTGCAGGGATGGACGCCGGACGGAAAGTCCGTGGTGTTCGCGAGCTCGCGCGCGACATGGGCGCCGAGTGGCGCGCCTCGTTTCTTCATGATTTCGTACGAAGGCGGGGTCGAAGAGCCGATGCCCATGCCGCGTGCGTATCAGGGAAAGATCTCGCCTGATGGACGTCGCATCGCGTACCGCATGCCGTCGTCGTGGGATGAGGAGCGCCGCAACTATCGCGGTGGCCAGAACCGCCCGATCTGGATCATGGACCTCAAGTCGTTCGATGTGGACACGACACCGTCGAACGGGTCGAAGGAGATGGATCCGGTGTGGGTTGGTGATGTCGTGTACTTCCTTTCCGATCGCGATGGCGTGTCGAACGTGTGGAGCTTCGATACGAAATCGAAGAAGCTCACGCAGGCGACCAAGTTCACCGACTTCGACGTGAAGTCGCTCGATGCTGGTGCGAGCACGGTGGTGTTCGAGCAGGCGGGATACGTCCACGAACTCGATCCGACAACGAATCGTGAGAAGATCGTGAACATCACCGCGACGGGCGATTTCCCATGGATGATGGCGCAGTGGAAGGACGTCTCCACGCGCATCACATCGCTTGCACTCTCGGCCACGGGCAAGCGCGCAGCGGTCGAGGCGCGCGGCGAGATTTTCACGATTCCCGCCGAAAAGGGTGACGTGCGCAATCTCACCAACGCGAGTGGCAGCGCCGAAATTCTGCCAACGTGGTCACCGGATGGCAGTCGCGTGGCGTACTTCAGCGACAAGTCGGGCGAGTACAAGCTCTATATAGCGAATCAGGATGGACTGGGCACGCCGCGCGAGATCACGTTGCCGGAGCCGAGTCGTCCGTATGCGCCAAGCTGGTCGCCGAACGGTCGTCGCATTGCCTTCCAGGACACGCACTTCCGCATCTGGATGGTGGACGTCACGGCGGGCACGGCGAAGGTTGCCGACAACGATCCGTACTTCATGGCTGATCGTTCGATCGTGCCGGTGTGGAGCCCCGACTCGCGCTGGCTCGCGTATCCGAAGCGTCTCAAGTCGTTGATGCGCGCGATCTACATGTACGACACGGAAACGGGCGCGAAGAAGCAGGTGACCGACGCGATGGCCGATGCGACCGAGCCGGCGTGGGATGCGAGCGGCAAGTATCTCTGGTTTTTCGCCAGCACGAACGTGGGGCTCAACACATCGCTGCTGGACATGTCGGCGTACGATCATCCGGAAACGAAGTCGTTGTACCTGACCGTACTCAGCAACGCGGAACCGAGTCCGCTGTTACCGGAGAGCGACGACGAACGCGCGCGTAATGAAGGCGCGCGCACCGACAGCACGCGTGCGGCCGCGCCTGCTGCAGACAGCGCGGCACGTGCAGCAGCGATGCCCGCGATGCCGGCCGGTGGTGCGGTGCGTATCGATTTCGATGGTATTCAGCAGCGCGTGATGGCAGTGCCGGGAATCACGGATCGCGGCTACAACCAACTGCGTGCAGGTCCGGCGGGAACGGTGTTCTTTTGGGAGCCGACGCCGTCATCGAGCACCGGTCGCGCCGAGGGTGGCGTGGGCGGCGTCGGCGGCACGATTCATCGCTATCAACTCAGCACACGTCGCGCACAGGCGTTCGTGACGGGTGCGGCGCAGTACGTGGTGAGTGCGGACGGCCGCAAGCTGCTGTATCGCACGGCTGGTGCGCAGGGCGGACTGTATCTCGTGGAAGCGGATCGTACGCCGCCCACCGCGGGCACGGGTCGCCTCAACGCGGTGTTGCGCAGCTACGTCGATCCGCGCGCCGAGTTCACGCAGATCTTCAATGAAGGGTGGCGCAACCAGCGGAACAATCTCTACGTGCAGAACATGCACGGCACCGATTGGCCGGCGATGAAGAAGATGTACGAGCCGTTGCTGGCGCACGTGATGCATCGCGCGGATCTCAACTACGTCATCGACATGATGGGGGCAGAGATTGCAATTGGTCATTCGTATACGCGCGGCGGCGACTTGCCGGAAGTGCCGAACGCGAACGGCGGATTGCTTGGCGCAGATTTCACGGTCGATCAGGGGCGTTATCGGATCGCCAGGATCTACGACACCGAAACGTGGAACCCCGAGTTGCGCGCGCCGTTGTCGATGCCCGGCGTGAACGTGCGGGCCGGCGATTACATCCTGGCCATCAATGGTGTGCAGTTGAGCGCACCCGAGAACCTGTATCGACTGCTGGACGGCACGGCCAATCGTCAGACGGTGCTCACCATCAACGCGCGTCCGGTGATGGATGGTGCGCGCCAGATCACGGTCATCCCCGTGGCGAACGAGCAGGGATTGCGCACGCGTGCATGGGTGGAGCGCAATCGTCGCATCGTCGATTCGCTGAGCGGTGGCAAGCTGGCGTACGTGTACCTGCCGAATACGGGACAGCCCGGCTACACGAGCTTCAACCGTTACTACTTCGCACAACAGGATCGCGCCGGCGTCGTGGTCGATGAACGCTTCAACGGCGGTGGATCGGCGGCCGACTACATCGTTGATCTGCTCGGCCGCGATTACGATGGCTACTTCAACAACCCCGTCGGCGATCGCTATCCGTACACCAGTCCGGCGAACGGCATCTGGGGTCCGAAGGTGATGATCATCAACGAAATGGCCGGCAGCGGTGGCGACCTGATGCCGTTCATGTTCAAGCGCCGCAAGCTTGGCACGTTGGTGGGCAAGCGCACGTGGGGCGGGCTCGTTGCGACCACTGATACGCCGCCGTTTGTCGATGGCGGATCGATGATTGCACCACGGTTCGGCTTCTTCGATCGTGATGACAAGTTCGCCGTCGAGAACGAAGGTGTCGCGCCCGATATCGACGTCGAAAACTGGCCAAAGGACGTGATCGCTGGCCATGATCCGCAGCTCGAGCGCGCCGTACAGGAGGCGATGCGCTTGTTGCAGGCAAAGCCGAGCGATCGCGCAACGAAGGAGCCGGTGGCGCCGGTCTGGGGCAAGCGGGGACGTTGAGTCGAGCAACGGTTTGTGCGCTACGGCGCATTCGTGATGTGCATTCCATTTGCACTCCCTCGAATGCGCCGTAGGTTGGTCACTTCAGCGGTTTGCTCACACTGAATGACCTTTCCGCCCGTACCGGCCGCCATGTCGCCCTCCGCGCACGACCTCGATGCGTTTCGCGAGCAGTATCGCGCGTTCGTTCTCGAGCTGATCAAACTGACGGACCCGCGCGCCAACGCGCCGACGCCATTGTGGGCGGATGATCTGCACGATCATCCGTTCGCGATGCCCGCAATGCTTGCACACGATTCTCTCTTCGACACTTCGCGGCGCACAATGGTCGTGCTCGCCGCGACGTGGCACGACGACGTTCAAGCTCAAGCTGCCGCGCGAGCGATTGTCGTCACGTTGTTGCTGACGCGCACGCAAGTGGGGGCAGAACCGCCTCCTAGCGGCTCACGAGGCGCAACCCGCGGGCCCAAGCGCGGCAAAGCGCGCGACGTCGAATTTGTGCCGCCGGACGACGCCCGTGATGCACGACCGGCGACCTCGGCCGCTCCACCCTTCGACGGCGGATTGCTGAGTGTGCCGGAAGAGACACGCGAGCGCACGACGCGGTCCGCGCGACCACCGCAATCTCCGCCGTCCGAACCGCAGCAACATCAGAATGCGGAGCCGCCCTCGGATCCCGAGTCGGGTGCAGCACCGCCTGTAGAGGTCCTCCCACCTGAGGCGCGGTATCTCAACGCCGGCATCAAGGATCATCCGCGCGACAAGCCACTGTCAGTCGGCGACATCTACACGCTTCAGTTCGGTGTGGACCTCGCCCGCGGAGTCGATGGCGTGGACTTCGCCGCAAGACTGCCCGATGCGATCATGATGTTCGCTGTAGAAGAATCAACTGTGGACGTCACTATTCAGTTGGCTGGAGCGGATTTCGACATCATGCCGCAATCGGTAGTTCTGCGTGTCCCTCGCCGTGGACCGTCATCGAACCGAGTGGGCTTTGCGATCATTCCAAAGAAGGCCGGGCGCTGCACTCTCACGGCGACGGTGCACAAGGCCGGCAACTATTTGCTTGAGATGGAGATCAGCTATTCGGTGGGAGAGATCGGGGCAGAGCCTGCGACCAGCGAGGTCTATGGACGCGCGCTGACCGCCGGCTCCCATCTGAAGCCGCGCGAACTCGGACTCGGCTTCAAGCCCGTCCTCAACGGCTACGAGTGCACGATTCGCGGAGTGGGCTTCAGTAGCGTGATTCTCCCCATCACGGAAGCGGAGCTCGGCGATATCGTCGCACGCGCCCGCAAGGCCATGATGGATGTCGTGACGTTCACCGACGCAGCGAACAAGAAGGTGTTCCAGACGATGATCACCATCGAAGACGGTGCGCGCGACGCGGCGCTCCGAACGCTCGCGTTCGCAGGCGCGGAGATGTTTCAGCGCCTGTTTTACGGACCGTTGGCCGGTCAGGACGTCAATGACGTCGGTGATGCGATTCGCGCGCGTGCGACCAAGCCGGGTCAGGTGCTCAACATCCAGATTCTCGCGGAGCGATTCCCGATTCCGTGGGGGATGCTGTACGTGGGAGAGACCGGCGGCGGTGCGGCGCTGGATTGGAACAACTTCCTCGGCATCGCACACATCATCGAACAGCTGCCGCGGCAGGTGAACCTGCTGGTGGACGACGCGGCGATCACGAGCAACGCGCCGTCGCTCTCGGTGAGTGTGAATGTGAACGAGACGATCGACACGCAGATGAAGTTGGATGTCGTGGCGTCGCAGGTGACGTACTGGGCCAATCGAGGAGCGATGTCGAATGGCACGGTGCAGGTGGCGAAGCGATCGACCAAATCCGAACTGCTCGCCGCATTGCAGGCGCAGTCCAACGATCAGCTGATGTACCTGTACTGTCACGCGATCACGGCGAGTCCAGCCGATCCTGGTGGCATCATGTCATCGTGCCTCGTGATGAGCGGGGATGAGCGGGTAACGCTCGCCGATCTGAATCGCGAGGCACCAACGAAGGTGCAGTTGCCCGGCCATCCGCTGGTGTTTCTCAATGCGTGCGAGTCAGCGGAGCTCACGCCCGCGTTCTACGATGGCTTCGTGCCGTACTTTCTGAAGAAGGGCGCACGCGGGGTCGTTGGAACCGAGTGCAAGACGCCGGCCCTCTTTGCCACGGCATGGGCGATGCAGTTCTTCCCGCGCTTCCTGGGCGGCGAGGCACTCGGACCGCTCTGTCGTGACCTGCGGCGCGAGTTCTGTTTCAAGCACGGCAACCCGCTTGGCTTGCTCTACACGGTGTATTGCGACGGTGACACGCAAGTGCAGCCCGGTCTCCCTTCCTGAGGATTATTCTCATGCCTGTGCGCACGATTCCCGGATCCGATGTGCAGTACCATCTCATCAACTTCGACGCGGATGGCGTTGAGCGTGCGGCCAGCGATGGCACGATGCTCAGTGAGCTCGTGCGCAAACGCGTGGCCGATCCAGCGGACGGCATCACCGATGTCTTCTTCTGCAGCCATGGTTGGCAGGGCGACGTACCAGCGGCGATCGAACAGTATGACAAATGGGTGGCGGCGATGGCCCAGTCGCCGGACAGCACGCTCATTCGCGCCAGGCAACCCGGATTCAAGTCGATCGTCGTTGGCGTGCATTGGCCCAGTCTCCCCTTCGGCGACGAGAATATCCCGGGAACTGGCGGTGTATTGGGCGCGGACGATGGCACCAACATCGAAGCGCAGATCGATGCGTATGCGGCGAGCATCGCGAACACGCAGACGGCACGCGATGCGATTCGTACAATCCTCATCGCGGCCGAACAGGACGATGGCGAGCGCGATGAGCTGCCCGATCATGTACGCAATGCATACGAGACACTGGCGCGTGAAGCATCACTGCCGAGTGGTGGCGACAACCCGGGCGCGGCGCCAGGCGAAGAGCAGGGCGCATGGAATGCGGACGCGGTGTACGAAGAAGCGCGTGCGTCGGCAGTCAGCGAGGCTGACGGGGGCGAGGCGGCACCAGGGCTGCTCAGTGGCGGCCTGCTCGGCAAGTTGAAGGGACTCGTGGTCGCGCCGCTGCAGCAGATGTCGTTCTGGAAGATGAAGGATCGGGCGCGTGCGATCGGCGAAGGCGGTGCGCACGCGCTGTTGATCGCATTGCAGAACGCGGCGCCGGCGAGCACGCGGTTTCATCTGATGGGGCACAGCTTCGGCTGCATTGTGATGTCAGCGACCGTCGCTGGCGCGCCCGGCGGCATACCGTTGCCGAGGCCTGTCGATTCGCTCTTTCTGGTGCAGGGCGCGGTGTCGCTGTGGTCGTACTCGCCGGATCTGCCAATCGCGCCGGGAAAGGTCGGCTACTTCAATCGCATCCTGCAGCAGCAGCTTGTGCGCGGTCCGATCGTGACGACGCATTCAACGTTCGATAGGGCTGTCGGTCGACTGTATCCTGCGGCGGTGCGCGTGAAGTCGCAGTTCCTGCTGGGCGACGCGTATCCGAAGTACGGTGGCATCGGATCGTTTGGTATTCAGGGGGTCGGAGCAGGCGGCACGAACATGACGATGCAATCGGCGGAGCACGAGTACGCCTTCGAGCCCGGGCACGTCTACAATCTCGAGTCGAGCGGCGTGATCAAGAACGGCGGTGGCTTCTCCGGCGCGCACAGTGACATCGCACATCCCGAAGTTGCGCATGCGATGTGGCAGGCCGTGATGCGCAGCACACCCTGATGTGCGTCGCCATCGACAGCGTTCGCATCGAACCCGCGTTAGGATAGGGAGCCTGTAATGAGTCACACCGGAACACTGCCGACGCCGCTTCTCGTCACCGTGACGAATGCGAATCTCAAATTCGTGCGATACCCGATGATCCTCGGTCACTATCGGGGTATGAAACTGACCGGCACTGAAGACGCGATGGACAAGCTCATCGGAGGAACGATGAGCACGGCGCTGCGCGTCGGGTTGTATCCGGACCAGCCGGGGTCGCAGCAGATCTTCGTCAACACGCACGCGAATCACGACAATCCAATGCAGCCACCGCGTCCCGACGCGGTGATCGTGGTTGGATTGGGCGAGGAGGGCAAGCTGCGCGCCTCGGCGCTGGCGGCGAGTGTGCGGCAGGGGGTGATGGCGTGGGCGCAGCGACTGGCTGATCGCGATGCGCGTGACAAGACACCGTTCGAACTGGCCGCCTCGCTCATCGGCAGCAGCGGATCGGGCAATCCCGCGGGGCAGGCGGCGCGTCTTGTGGCGCAAGGTGTGCGCGAAGCGAATGTGCGACTGACCGACGCGGGCTGGCCGACGGTGCAGCATCTGCATCTGGTGGAGCTGTTTCTCGATCGTGCGACTGAAGGGTGGCGTTCATTGCAGATTCTCGCCACGGCATCGCCGGGCGAGTTCACGATCACGCCGTTTCTGCAGGTAGGATTGGGAGGACTGCAGCGTCCGCTTGATCCAAGCTATCGCGGCTCGGAGTATGACCTGATCACAGCGGTGACGCAGCAGGATACGAAAGGTGATGCGATGATCGCGTACACCGTGGACACGCGACGTGCGCGCACGGAGGTCCGCGCGCAGGCAACGCAACTCAAGCTGCTGCGCGAGCTCACGTGCACGGCTACAGACGATGAGAGCACCGACAAGCAGATCGGAAAGTCGCTCTTCCGGTTGCTGGTGCCGCTCGAGATGCAGCCGTTTCTTGGCGGATCGGATGCGATGCTGCTGGAGCTTGACCGCGGCACGGCCGGCATTCCGTGGGAGCTGCTGGACACCTCGATGACGGCGGAAAAGAGTTCATCACCACCGTGGGCGATTCGTACGAAGTTGCTGCGCAAGCTGCGCACGGTGGAGTTTCGCGGACACGTGCAGGACGCGAACGCAGATGCCCACGTGCTGGTGATTGGTGAGCCCAAGTGCGACAACCCGGCGTTTCCGCGATTGCCGGCCGCGCGTGAGGAAGCACGCTGTATTGCCGATCTCTTCAAATCGCACGCGGCATTGGAGACAGGCAGTCTCAAGGAGTTGATCTGCGGATCGGGGTCACGCGATGTGGGCGCTGACGCGCGTACCGTGATCAACTCGCTGCTCGAGCGCGACTGGCGGATCATTCACATCGCCGGGCACGGCGAAGCACCGGACGTCGTTCCGGACGGTGCGAACGCGGCGACGGTGCTGCACGCGCCAACGGATCCGCGAGGGGTCGTCCTGTCCAACGGCGTGTACCTGGGGCCGCGCGAAATCGCGACGATGGCGGTGGTACCGGAGCTGGTGTTCGTCAATTGCTGTTACAGCGCCGTCGGCTCTTCGGATCAAATTCTCGATGATGAAGCACGCTCGCGCGGAGATCGCGCGCGTTTTGCCGCAGGTGTCGCGGAGGAGCTCATTCGCATTGGTGTGCGATGCGTCATCGCGACGGGGTGGGCGGTGGAAGACGACCCGGCGATGATGTTCGCGAAAACATTCTACAGTCAGCTGCTGCAGGGGCGTCGGTTCATCAATGCGGTGGCCGAGGCGCGTGAAGCGGCATGGAGGATGGGCGGGAATACGTGGGCGGCATATCAGTGCTACGGTGATCCGGACTGGCGGTTTGTGCCACCGTCGGCAGAGGTACAGCAGGCCGCACGTACGAGCGAGGACAAGTATGCGGGCGTCGCGTCATGGCGTGTGCTGTTGCTGGCGCTGGAAGCGATCACGGTCGAGAGTCGTTATGCGGGGTACGACAAGGCACGCGGTCGCGACAATCTCACGGTGCTCGAGACTCGCTTCAAGCATGAGTGGGGTGATGTCGGTGCGGTCGCCGAAGCGTTCGGACTTGCATGGGCGCAGCTGGGCGATCGCGCCAAGGCCATCGAGTGGTATGGTGCGGCTGTGGCCTGCAACGATGGCACCGCGTCGATCAAGGCGGTGCAGGAGTTGGGGAACCTGCGGGCACGGGTCGCCTTCGAGCGCGCCGATCAAGTGAAAAGGTTGTCGGACGCGAGTGGCGATATCACCGATCAGGCGGCGGCGTTGACGGCGGCACGCGAGGAGATCCTGAGCGCGATCACGCTGCTCGAGCAGATCTCCGAACTGCAACCGACGATCGAGCGCGAGAGCCTGTGCGGGTCTGCATGGAAGCGTTTGGCCATGCTCGAAGCAATTGCCGGCAATCCGACCGCTGAACGTGAAGCCATTGGGCGCATGCTGCGCCGATACGCGAGTGCGGAGTCGATTGCGAGACAGTTGAAGCATGCGGACCTGTACTATCCCGCGCTCAACCGGATGGGCGCGGAGCTGATCGTGGAAGGTGCGAGCGCGCAGTGGCTGGGCTTCAACGTCGAGCATGTGGCCGAAGTACGTGACTGCCTCATTGCGAAGACGCGTGACGATCCGGATTTCTGGAGTGTCGTTGGCGTAACGGAGCTTCGACTGTACGAAGCAATGGCGCGACGGCAACTCGCGCCGGCCCTCGAAGGCATCATGGCGGAGTATGTGGCGTTGTACGAGCGCGTGAGCGCGACGTGGATGTGGTCGTCGGTGTACGACCAGGTGAGATGGGTGGTGCCGAAGTACATGAACCGCGTGGACGACGAGGAGGACAAGGCTGCGTTGAGCCTGCTCGATCGGCTGGCGTTGCTGGCCGGCGCGCGCTGAGTTCGAGGCGATTGCGTGGGAGCGATCATGAAGCTCGACATCCGTACCATGTATTTCGTGATCGCCATCGTGAGCGTCACGAATGCGCTGGCCATGTTGATTGGGTGGCGTACGTACGTGCGTCGGTCCGAGATGACATGGTGGCTGCTGTCTGCCGTGACGCTCATGCTCGGCATCATCCTGCTGTCGCTGCGCGGACTCGTGCCTGCAGTGATTCCGGTGATCGGCGGCAATGCCAGCGTCATGCTCAGCATGGCCGCGCTATATGTCGGATGCCGGCTGGCTGTCGATTTGAAGCCGGAGGCGCGGCAGACCGCGATGGCGGTCGCCTCGCTCGCGGCATTGCAGCTCCTCTTCTATTTCGGCGTAGAGTTATACCGGGCGCGAACGTTCGTGATGTCGCTGGCCACCATCGGCTTCCCGCTCGCATCGGCACTCGTGCTCTGGCGGTCGGCGAGAAAGCGGACATCGCGCGCGATCCAGCTCGCGTCCGTGTTGCTCACGATGATCACGCTGGTGCAGCTGATTCGCTTCGCGTTGGCCATGCGCACGGTGGGGCAAACGAATGCGCTCGGCACGGACGTCGGCCCTACCATCAGCTTCACGATCGCGCTGATGCTCTGGCTGTTGCTCTCTTTCGTGTTGCTGATCATCACGGGCGATCGCCTGCAGGAGGAAGCGATCGCCGCGAAGCAGCAGTTGGACCGCGCGACGCAGGCAGGACTCGAAGCGCTGCGTGAGAGCGAGGATCGATTCACGCTCGCTGTGGAAGGATCGAGCACCGGCATCTGGGACTGGAACATCAGAAGCAACTCATTCTTCATCTCTGCGGTGGGCAGGCGGTTGCTTGGCTATGCCGAGGATGAAGGTGAGGCGAGCTACGACGACTGGATTGCGCGCGTGCACCCCGATGATCTGCCGAACGCACTGCTGACCGTTCGTGAGTATCTGCGTGGCGGCGACGATGACTTCGTACTGGAGCATCGTCTGCGCCATAAGGATGGTTCCTTTCGCTGCCTGTTGTCGCGCGGGGCGTCGCGACGTGATGCCGATGGCAAGGTGTATCGGATAGCGGGATCCACCGAGGACGTCACGGAGCGTCGTCATGCGGAGGAGGCACAGGCGTTCTTCGCGCGCCATGCGCACAATGCGAGTGATCAGGAGTTCTTCGTCGGACTTGCTCGATTTCTGGCCGACACGGTGCAGGCCGACGCCGTCTTCATCGATCGCTTGTCGTCGGACGGATTGACCGCGTACGGTGAGGCGGCATGCGTGGACGGCCGCGCGGTGTCGTGTCAGGTAGTGGGAGTCCAGGAGTCTGCGCTTGGCGCGTACCACGATGATGGTGTGCGAACGCTGGTCGCTGGTGCGTGGGAGCGGTTTCCGCAGGACGAACGACTCCAGCAGCTGCGCGCGGAGAGTTATGTCGGGATCACACTGACCAACGCCAAGGGGCAGCCAATTGGGGTGATTTCTGTGATCGGGCGAAGTGCGCTGCGCGTACCGAAGGTGACCGAGTCGTTGCTGACGGTGTGTGCGCTGCCGGCCGCCGGTGAGCTCCTTCGCAAGCAATCGGATCAGGCGCTACGTGCGCGCGAGGAGTACTCGCGTACCCTGCTCGAGAGCCTGCCGGCCGGCGTTGTGGTGCACGCGCCGGATACGTCGATTCTCGACAGCAATGCGATGGCGAGTGCGATACTCGGCTTCTCCAGCGATCAGCTGCGCGGCAAGGCGGCCAACGATCCTTTGTGGGCGTTCCTGAACGAAGATCGAACGCCGATGCGACTGGAGGAGTTTCCGGTGAATCGCGTAGGGATGACCGGGAAGCCGCTGAATGGACTGGTGGTCGGCATGCAGGTGCCAGGTCGTGCAGCGCTCACATGGGCGGTGTGCAACGCGTACCCGGTGTTGAACAGCGATGGGCAGATCCAGCAGGTCGTCGTCACGTTTGTCGACGTGACTGAACGCATCCGTTCAGAAGAGGCGCGGGATCGACTCGAGTCGCAGTTGCGGCAATCACAGAAGATGGAAGCGGTCGGTCAGCTCGCCGGCGGCATTGCGCACGATTTCAACAATCTGCTCACCGTGATCACCGGGATTGCCGATGTGGCGGCGCGCAACGTGTCGCCCGACGATCCGCTTCGGCGCGATCTTTCGGACATTCAACGCGCGGGGCAGCGCGCCGCGGTGCTGACGCGACAGTTGCTCGCCTTCGGCCGCAAGCAGACGATCGCACCAGAGGTGCTGAACATGCGCGCGCTCCTCGACGGTATGCAGCCGCTGCTGGCGCGCGTGATTCGCGAGGATATCCGTCTCGTGATGTCCCCGGGCAACTCGGATGCATCAGTACTCGCTGATCCGGGTCAGATCGAGCAGATCCTGCTCAATCTTACACTCAATGCGCGTGATGCGATGCCGAACGGCGGCATGCTGTCGTTCGAGTTGGCGACCGTGAACGTCAACGCGGTGTTCGCGCACACGCACCCCGGGATGCGACCGGGTCCGCACCTGCGCGTGAACGTGCGCGATACGGGAACGGGGATGGATGAGGCCACGCGCGCGCGCGTCTTCGAGCCGTTCTATACCACGAAAGCGCCTGGTCAGGGCACTGGTCTCGGACTGGCGACGGTATACGGCATCGTCACGCAGAGTCATGGCGCCATCGAAGTGAGCACAATGCTTGGGGCGGGCTCCACATTTTCCGTGTACCTGCCGCTGGTTGGACAGCACTCGGCGGACGAGTTGGCGACAACGCATGCGACCACGCCGCTTCATGTTGCTGCGCACCACGCGTCCGAATCGGTTGCCGCGCGAAACGAGGCTCATGGCAGCATCCTCGTGGTGGAGGACGAGGTCGCGATTCGGCGTCTGGCCCAGCGCATTCTCGAACATGAGGGCTACGCTGTGCTCACGGCGTGCGATGGTGTGGACGCGCTGCGGGTGTTGGCCGAGCATGGCGCGGGGGTGGATCTGCTACTGACCGACGTGATCATGCCGAACATGGGCGGTCCGGAGCTGGCCGCACGAATTGCTGAACTGTATCCGGCCACCAAGGTGCTCTACGCCTCCGGCTATGCCGGCGATGCTGATCTGCGACTCCACGCGATCGGTGCATCCAGTAACTTTCTTGGCAAGCCGTATCAGGTAGTCGAGCTGACGCAGAAGGTCCGCGAGATCATGAGCAGGAGTCGAACATGAGCGCGCGGTTGAGCGAATGCTTGCCCTGCGACCAGACGTAGTGTGAGGCGCATGAACGCATGATGCACGAGCCGATCGATCGACGACGCTTTCTGCAACGACTCGGAGTCGCGGCCGGCGCCGTTGTGCTGCCGACGCATGGCAACGAGTTCGTGTTCGCACGTCTGCGGTATGACTCGGGCGACTGGGACTACAATCCCAAGGTGTGCGCCAACGTCCTCGATTCAGTGGTGCAGTACACGGGCATTCCGGTGCAGCAGCAGGAGGTTGTCATCACTGCCGATTCGCCGGAGCTGCTGTCATTCCCGTTCGTCTTCATGACGGGGCACAAATTGGTGCGCTTCAGCGAGAAGGAACGGAAGGGGCTCGTGCGCTTCGTCGAGCACGGTGGGTTGCTGTTTTCGGACGACTGCAATCACGACGTGAACGGATTGTACGCGAAGTCATTCGAAGCGGAGATGCAGCGAACGTTCGGCGGGAAGGACGCGTTGCCGAAACTACCGAATTCGCACGCCATCTTCCGATCCTTCTTCGCGTTCGACGGCCCACCGCAAACGAGCCACGAGCTCAACGGCTGGGGCGACAACGTCGTCCATAACTATCTGCGAGGAGTCGAGCGCAATGGACGACTCGGGGTCGTGTACGCGAACCAGGACTACGGCTGCGAGTGGGACTACAGCTGGAAGAACAAGCGATTCCGGAGCAAGGACAATACGAAGTTCGTGGTGAATCTGGTGGTTTACGCGATGACGTGAGACAACCGCCAGGTTTCCAGCGGTGGGTTGAAGTTCTGGGCTTCGAGAGAACGGCGGCGTTGCGCAGTGGTATCGCGCGACGCCGCCGTTTTCTCATAGCTCACAACCTTTAGTCAAAGCTCGAAGCCTGGTGGTTGCAGGTACCCGTGATTGGTCCGGTGCAGACGCGAGGCTCAGTCGAACGCCGCCCCCACCATCATCTTCCGAATGAGCAGCCACGGCGAACCATGCGAAATCGAGTTCGTCTGCGTCGGCTGTCCCTTCGCGTCACCGCCGGTGCCATGCTTCTGGTACTCGTTCGGCCCCGTGATGCCGTCCAGGTTGCCCCAGAAGTCGGTGGTGATGGCGTTGTACGTCACGTCGGTGCACTGACGCGTGATCTTGCCGTTCTTGATCTCCCAGAACATGTGGCCGCCGAACTGGCCGTTGTAACGTTGCTGGTCGATCGAGTAGCTGCCGCGACCGTCGATCATCACGCCGTCTTTCACGTCGGCGATCAGTTCGTCACGCGTCGGCGAGTTGGCGGGACCCGGCTCCACGTGCACGTTCGGCATGCGCAGGAACGGATAGTCGCGCCACGAATTGCCGAAGGTGCAGCCACGCGAGAAATCTTCGCCCACGAGATGCGCCGTTTCGCGATTGGTCTGCAACCCAACGAGCACGCCGTCGCGAATGAGTGGCCACTTCATCGACTTCACGCCGTCGTCATCGTAGCCCGTGGAGCCGATACCGTCATCGGTCTTGTCGCAGGTGACGTTCATGAGCTTCGAACCGTACTTCAACTTGCCCAGGTCCGAGAGCTTCACGAAGCTCGTGCCGGCGTAATTGGCTTCGTATCCCACGATGCGATCGAGCTCCGTGGCGTGCGCCACGATCTCGTGAATGGTGAGCATTGCGTGCGACGGCGAGAGAATGAGGTCGCGCAGTCCACTCGAGCCGAGTGGCTTGGCGGTGCAGAACTCCACCGCTTCGTTCGCCACGCGCTCGGCCGATGCGAGCAAGTCTGAACGCTCCGCGACTTCCCAACCACCGGCCGATGCAACGCCAGGATAGTTGCGCGTTTTCGTGACATCACCGACCTTGGCCGTCACGGTAAGTGTCGGCGATGTGGTGAAGAGCTCCTGCTCGATGTACGACCCTTCGGTGGAGGCGAAATACCGCCACTCGTAGCTGTGCGTCGCCCCAACGTTGACTGCCGTGACGCCCTTCACTGCGCTCGCCTTGTCGGCGATCGCCTGCGCCCATGCCTGCTTGTCCGTCTGCGACACCGACGTCGGATGCTTGAGCATCGGCGTGATGTAGTTGGTCACATACGCCGGCACCGGCGCGAGCTTGAGGTTGGCTCTCTTGGCGATCGCACTGGCCTTGGCAACTTCGGTGGCCACACGGGTGATGCGACGAATTTCGTCTTCAGTGGTGATGGGGCTCGAGGCAAACCCCCACACGCCGCTGTGCACGACGCGCACACCGAATCCTGCCGCCTGACGATCTGCCTCGGTGGGGATGCCGCGCGCAGGTATGCCGCCACCACGTCCGCCGCCACCACCGCCGCCGCGTCCACCACCGACGCCAGGGGCACCCGTGCCTGCGGTGCGGAAGCTGGCCATGCCGCCGGGCACGTTGGCCGTCAGGGTGAAGCGCACGTCGGCATAGCTGCAACCGGCGAGCTTCGCTTCCGTGAGCACGATGTCTGCCATGCCCTTGAACTTCGATTCCGTAACGCGCCCCTTGGGCGATGTGGCGACGATCTCCGCCATGAGATCGTGCGAGTACAACGAAAGGGCGGCGGTTGCGCCAAGACCCTTCAGAAAATCACGACGAGACGGGCTCATTATCGTTGCCTTGCTCAGACGGCGGGAGAGACGGACGTCATGTAGAACTCTTCGATCCGCACCGGCGGAACGAGAGCGGCTTGCCCCAGGTCGAACGACTCACCAAGTCCCATCGGCACAGGCTTACCCACGAGCGTGACGTTGTTGTAAGCGACGAGTGGCGACATGTTCCAGCGAAAGTTCTGCACCGGGCCGACGATCTCGCCGTTCTCGATGAGAAACAGTCCGTCTCTCGTCATGCCGGTGTTCAGCAGCGGCTGCCCTTCGCTCGGCACGCCGCGGATGTACCACAAGCTGGTGACGAGCAAACCACGACGCGTCTGTTTGATCATGTCTTCGATCGACATGTTGGAGCCTTCCATCACGAGACTGTTGCTGGGCGTAGCGGGCTGACCCTGCGTGAGATTTCGCAGCACGCCCTTTTCCACCCACGTCACCGGTCCAGCCGGTTTGAAATCGCCCAGGATTGGTGACTGACGCAGCACGGCGTTGCCGACATCGCTGCGCAGCGTGAAGAGATCGCTGAACAGCTTGTCGCCCGGCTTCTTGCCCGTCATGAACGAACCGGCGCCACCGAATGCACCACCGCCGAAGATGCCGCCGCCGCCACCGCCACCCGGAGGACCGCCACCCGGAGGACCACCACCCGGAGGACCACCACCCGG
>Ga0163144_10000668_pt1 | contig 81268 bp, 85 predicted proteins | sample OliLak19BULKMAT1_FD_123175 | JGI IMG/M metagenome (GOLD analysis project Ga0163144, IMG submission 123175) | Freshwater microbial mat bacterial communities from Lake Vanda, McMurdo Dry Valleys, Antarctica - Oligotrophic Lake LV.19.BULKMAT1 | ecosystem: Environmental > Aquatic > Freshwater >... | reverse complement strand
GATTGAGCATCCCCGCATCATCGTCAGGAAGTGAATCCTGTCAATTCAAGAGATATCAGCCAAAAAAGGCTTCCAAACTACGAGATTCGTCCGATTTCACCCACTCGATTCCACGAAGAGCCTTAAAAAGCAAACGATCACGATCAGCCTCTACGGAGTGCTGGATGAACTCGCAAACCTCGAAGCGGTTTGGAAATACATCGCAAGTACGAGATGGCAACCGCGCAAAATCCTCTTCGATCTTTGCGGAATCGACCGACTCACTTCGTCCGGGGCTAAGCTCTGGCTGGCTTTTCTAAAGCCGGTCGAATCGAGGTTTACATTCAGCTTTACGCGGCTCGGCTCCGCATTCGTACGACAGTCCCTCCTCATCCCCATTCTCGGAAGTCGCTCCAATGCGATCGCGGAGGCAGCCGTCACAGCTTTTTGCCAGTGTCAGGGTTGCGGTACGGAGTCAGAGGTTGAGTTCTCCACACCCAGCGAAAATGATCCGGTCTCTTTAAAGGGCGCCTGCACGAATTGCGACGGGTCCCTCGGCTTCGACGACGACTTGGAGGCTTATCAGAGCCTTTTTCGCTTGAAGGCTTCTAAGTCTGCCCGTGTCCGTTCCGACACATTTCCACGGGCGCCCAGCTGTATAATTTGAAGACATTTCAAGGCATTTTCATGCTGATTTCAGACAGTTTTTTCCTCGCACGGCGCTTGCTTTTAATCGCAACGTACACCCAAGGGAGGGTTACCTAATGAACCGTTTCAGCAACCGGAGCATCCTGACCGCGATCGGCGCGATTCTCGCGTTTGGCATCGGGTATCAGGTCGGAAACATGATCAACTCATCTGTGACTTTTGCTCATTCCATCACGAAGATGAGCGAGCAGACTAACCGGAGGATGGCGGCCGAATAGTCCGCCCGATCTGCGCTTCCATGAATAAAAAAAATTCCATTTTTCTCCTGATCGCAGCATTGCCGTTTCTGACGCTCTTCACGCGCGCCACGGATTCCTGCGTGCAATATCGCCGGGCCCAGCTGATCCTGGATGTTCAAAGCAAGAAATTGCGTAGTCTCGGCGAGCCTCAGCCCATCGAAAAAATATGCTCACCCCTGGTCACCAGCGGTCGCGAGAATGCCCAAATCCAATGGATGGACTCCGAACGAAACGCCGTCTACGGACGTCGAGTGAGAGTATCGCTCGCGCAGCCCTGGGACCGCGTGATCGCGGGGAAGCTACAGGGCGGGTTGACGCCGGAGACTCACGTCTTGATCGGCGTCCATCTTCCTGCACGCGCCACCGCCGGCCGAATTCGCCTGATCGGTGACGACAAAAAACTCATCGGAGAAGGACTCCTGTGATCCGCCTCTTCACTCTACTTTTCATCATTCTCTGCGCGGGAGGTTTTTCTGACGTCGCGATCGGCGCGCCATTCAAGATGGTCATCGTGACTGATCCGGAAGCCCGCGCCGCCGCCGATAGAACTCGGCAGTTCATTTTGAGTCAACCTCCGTTCAACCGCCTCGGATCTCAACTTGAAATTGTGATCCTTGAAGTCTCGGCGGAGAACATGGGCTGTCGAACGCATCCGACCATGCCGCGACAGATCAGCTGCAATTACGGAATCCTCGCCGAATTCGGCGCGTCCGCGGGTGCCCACCGGACCATTGGCCTTACGAGCCGAGGTAGCGGGGGTGCAGGCGGCTCCATTCCGATCGCCAGCGCCGACGCCCATATTTCCGTCGTTTTGCACGAGTTGTTTCATTCATTGGGATTGGGAGATGAGTACAAATATGACCAGCCAATAGAGCGAACCAGTTTGTGCAATCCGCCCCAAAAATACGCCAACCTCGCCATGTTTCCGCCCGATTCAAGCTACTCGTCCGAAGACGCCGCGAGGTCCAGACACGCGCGTGACATCCCATGGTTCGGCTGGATCACAGACGACGTGCGAATCACCACACTGCCGGGTCTCGGAACCACGCCCGGACTGTTTGATGCTGGCAAACCGGCGCTCTACCCGGGAGGCGCCTGCGCTAACTGGACCCCCACTTGGAAGCCGTACTCGGGCCGGACTATCATGTCGGATTTGCAGAATGAGCCCGTCATTCCACCCTGGCATCAGACGATCATTCTGAAGGAAATGGCCGCCCTTCGCGGAACCGCGTTTGATCTGGTACCCGAAACCAACTGTCCGTCCTGTGCAAACCCAGGAGACTAAGCAGTCCCAACTTGGCTCCAACAAATCCGCGCGAGGCGGATTATTCACGGAATGCACCGCGAAAACCGGGTCCAGAAACGTCACTCCGTCGGGGCCTTTTGGCCGAGACGATGAAATCTAAGCATATTTCGCGTGGCACACGCCTCGCAATAACAAGTCCCAGAGGCTGTGAGAGGAACCCCTCTTACTTATAGGAAAGGAGAATCGATATGAAAACTGCCCGACAACTTAAATCGAATCTCGTGACTTGGGCCTCTCCCCCCCTGTCCATGACGTGGGTCTGGCGTAGCTGAACTCAGTCTACGCCCGTTAATCCAAACAAAACGTAACGTCGACAGGAACAAGGAAGTTCCAACCGTCGTCGAACCTCACCGGAAAGAAGGATCTTTCCTGATTCGCACGACACATCCCCCAGGAGGGTCTCCGCATGTCCCCAACCATCGCTCATAAATTCAAAGCCATCTTCAATGAACAGAAACGAAATCTCGTTTACAGCCAGAAAGTGCTCAACGAGAGCTTCAATATTCTACCTGATGATCTCCGCGACGAAGTCGACCTTTCGACGACGGAGCTTGAGACGAACATGCGGATGCGCCTTCGTAACCGCGAAGCCCTCTTTCTGAAAAAGATCGACGAGGCTCTGACGCGCATCACGGCCGGAACCTTCGGGGAGTGCGAGCATTGCAACGAACCCATCGAGCCCAAGCGCCTCGAAGCCCGCCCGACAGCGACTTTTTGCGTCAATTGCAAAGAAGATTCCGAACGACGCGAGACTTTGCACATCGACGGCCACCGACCAAAGAGTCTCGGTCAGCGTCTGCGACTCGCCTGATCGCCTTGTCACTCCATTCCTCAAGGATGAGGAAAATGCGGTGAACAAGGATGTTTGCCGCGAATTCTCGCAGGAAGCGGGAAGACCCAGCCAAAAAAACACGGAAGTACCGGTCGCGGCGGATGACGGAGTCAGCCGATGTGCACTGAAACAAGGCCGGGGGACGCGCGCTCGTAAGATTGATTGAACCGCCCGAGCAACCTATTGAGCCAGGTCGGACGAGATTCGAAATCGAGGAAGCCGCGCTGATCAGCGAAGGGGAGAGAAGCCACGGGGGGCGCTCTCCCCTTTGCATTTATTTCGAGTCAGTTGCTTTTCAGCGCACGGCTTGAAGCGCGCGAAGCACGTTCAAGCGCCCGCCGGTGGCGACTTTCCCTTGCAGCGAAGCCAATTGATCGACGGAGCCGAGCAGAATCGCTTTGACCTGCGCTGCCGACATACGCGGGTTTTTGGACCAGATCAGGGCCGCGGCTCCCGCGACGTGCGGACAAGCCATGGAGGTGCCGGACACCGCCTCGTACCTGCCGCCTGGAATGGTACTCATGATTTTGGACCCCGGCGCCGCGAGGTGAGTCGTTCGGACCCCGTAGTTCGAAAACAGCGTCAGCTGCTCCGCCGCGTTCGTCGCGGCGACCGAAATCAAATTCGCGTGCGTGAAGGCGGCCGGGAAACTTCGATGCGGCGAACTATCGTTATCATCACCGATATGGTCTTTGCCGCCGTTACCCGCAGCGACTACGAACAGAATTCCCGCCCGCTGAGCTCGATCGATGGCAGCGCTCAAGGCCGGATTGTCTTCGTCCGCGTCTCCGCCCCAGCTGTTGCTCATGATCCGTGCGCCATGCGCGATTCCGTAGTCAATCGCCTGGATCGCTTGCGACGTTTTGCCGCCGGCTTTGCCGTCGATGAATTTCAGAGTCATGATCGAGACCCGCGGGCTTACGCCCAGGACTCCGATTCCGTTTCCCCCCACCGCGCCGATGGTTCCGGCGGTGTGGGTACCGTGCTCGTCGATGTCAAAAGGCAGTCCGTCATTGTGAACGAAGTCATAGCCGATGACATCGCCCCGGGTCGGGCGGGGATTTCGCCACAAATTGGCCGCCAGATCCGGATGATTGTAATCAATCCCCGTGTCGATGTTCGCGACGATCAAACGGCGGTCGCCGATGTGTGAGCCCCACGCCTTCATCGCGCCGATCTGGGCCATACCGTACAAAGTGCGGATCATCGCATCCGGGACCATGGGATTCAGGTCGGGCGGCGCCGCTTGGACAGGCTGCCGACCCGCTCGCTTGGAGTCGCCCAGGGCGCCGTCCTGGCAACCGGGCGGAAACATCAGGCCGGAGAACCAGCAGAGAGAGGGCGATGCGGAGAAACGCGTTTCGTTCGTCAGCGGCATGGTGTGCAGCAGGAAATTGGGCTGGGCGAATTCGACGGACTCATCGCGTTGCAAATCCGTGATCGCATCCTGAATCTTCAGATCGGGCGAAAAGCTGAGAACCTCGAGATCCTCCATCGTACCACCCAGGCGCTTGACGTGCGTCGTGCCGATAGCGAAATAGAGCCGGTTCATTTTTACGCGAGACCGATCGGACCCCGCCTTGTACTTAACGATCACTTCTCCGGGAGCGAAGTCGGCGCACGCGATTTGAAATTGGAACACGGAAACGCCCAAGGCCAAGGCCGTCATCATCCGATTCATAAAACCCCCCGTCCGGTGCAAGCTCACCGAACTCGCCGATAGTGCTTTCGGTTTTACAATTTGGCAATGAGTCGAGCTAAGGTCCTCGCATGAATGCTTCATTTTCAAATGCCAATCGCTTCACAAATCGAATTGCCATCATTACGGGCGCGGGGCGCGGCCTTGGAGCGGCGACGGCGCTTCGTTTGGCGCATGAGGGCGCGAACGTCGTGATCAATGACATATCGCGCGAAAATGCTGAAAAAACCGCAGCGAGCGTTCGCGAGCTCGGACGGAAGGCTCATGTTTCCACGCACGACGTTTCGGATTACGGCGCTGCGAACGCACTCGTTGCGGAAGCGAAAGCCACTTTCGGACGCATCGATGTGCTCGTGAATAACGCCGGGATCACTCGCGACGCGATGCTGCATAAATTGACCGAAGACAAGTGGGACGAAGTGATTCGGGTCAATCTCAAGGGTCCGTTCAATATGGGCCAGGCCTGCGCGAAAGTGATGATCGAGCAAAAGTACGGTCGTATCGTGAATCTCGCGTCCGTTGCGTGGCTGGGAAATATCGGGCAGACGAATTACGCGGCTTCGAAAGCCGGAGTGGTCGGCCTGACTCGCACTTGGGCGCTCGAGCTCGCGCGCTACGGAATCGGTGTCAACGCGATCGCGCCGGGTTTGATCGATTCCGCCCTCACTCAGGCAATCCCGCCCGAGGTCAAAGAGAAGTTTATCCAGCGGATTCCGCACAAGAGGATCGGCCAGCCGGAGGAGATCGCGAGTCTCGTCGCGTTTCTCGCGAGTGATGAGGCGGCGTACATCACGGGTCAATGCATTCAGATCGACGGCGGCTTGACTACCGGCGCTTCGGGCGGCTGATCGGCATGGCGCAATAAAAAAAGCCCAGGGGGTTAGCCCTGGGCTTAAAAAAGGTCTTTTTGAGAATCGACTATTGGTCGAGCTGTTGGTCGCCCTGACGTCTCATGTACGTGGGTACATCGTACTCATCGTCCGTCAGGTTCGTTATTCCAAGTCGTTGCGCGATCGCGCGAGCCCTGGCCAATTCACCACCTTCAGCTCCCGCACCCATCGGACGAGCCGCCATTTGAGAAAGCCCGGGGGCTCCCGCTGGCTCCGTTGATACCGACTCGTCCATAGATACGGCGGATGCGGTCGGCTGGGACAGCATTTGAGCGTTCGGTGCCGGTGGAGCGATGTAAGTCGCCGGCGCTTGCGCGAGGGGCGTCTGCATCGAGGCGCTGACCGGGGGGTGGGCCGAAACCGGCATGAACGCCGATTGTCCGCCGAGACCGGTCGCGATCACGGTGACCTTCACACGATCTTTCATCGCTTCGTCGATCACGGTGCCGAAAATGATTTCGGCATCTTCGTGCGCGGCCTCCATGATGAGCGTCGTCGCTTCGTTGACTTCGTGGATGCCAAGCGTCGAACTGCCGGTGATGTTGATGATGATGCCGGTAGCGCCATCGATCGAAATGTCCTCGAGCAAGGGGCTCGAGATCGCCATCGTCGCGGCTTCCACCGCGCGGTGTTCGCCTTCGCCGTAACCGATGCCCATGAGCGCGAGACCCTTGTTCTGCATGATGGTGCGAACGTCGGCGAAATCGCTGTTGATGAGTCCCGTGTTGTTGATCAGATCCGAAATGCCTTGGACGGCATTGAGAAGAACCTCGTCAGCCTTCTTGAACGCGTCGACCATCGAAAGCTGCTGGCCCGCGATAGCTAGGAGGCGCTGGTTCGGAATCGTGATGAGCGAGTCGACGTTCTCACGGAGCCAGGTCATTCCGAGGTCTGCGTGCTTCATGCGCTTGCGGCCTTCGAAGAGGAACGGCTTCGTCACGACACCGACCGTGAGCGCGCCGATCTCTTTCGCGATCTTCGCGAAGATCGGAGCGGCGCCGGTCCCAGTGCCGCCACCCATGCCGGCGGTGATGAAAACCATGTCCGAACCCGCGAGGATCTCGGAGACTCGTGCGTAATCCTCAAGCGCGGCTTTTTTGCCGATCTCCGGATTCGCGCCGGCGCCCAAGCCCTTGGTGAGCTCCTGGCCGATGGCAAGTTTGGTCGGAGCGAGCGAGGCGTCGAGCGCCTGGCAGTCCGTATTGGCTGTGATGAACTCAACGCCTTCGAGTCCCATCCGAATCATCGTATTGACGGCATTGCAGCCGGAGCCGCCGACGCCGACGACTTTAATTTTTGCTCCCTGCGAACTGACTTTATCGATTTCAAACATGCTTTAACTCCTCCTGAGTAGCTCTTAGAACTTTTAGAACAGGTCTTTGATCCAGGTCCGCATGGAACCTCGGACCTTGTCATAGATGTTTTTTTCACGAATCGGGAACTTGCTCTTCGCCCCGTTCCGCGCGCCGTACTTCAAAAGTCCGACGCCGGTCGCGAATTTAGGCGAATTGACGACATCCCGAAGGCCGCCGATCCCTTGCGGCAGCCCGCGCTTCACCGGCATCTCGAAAATGAATTCAGCGAGTTCCGCCATCCCTTCGAGCATGACCGCGCCCCCGGTGATCACAACGCCGCCCGAAAGCAGGTCCTGATAACCAGACTTTAAGATCTCACGCTGGATGAGCGAAAAAATCTCTTCGCAGCGAGGCTCGATGATTTCGGCGAGCAGTCGCCGAGAAACAATCCGCGGCTTGCGGCCGCCGACGCCCGGGACTTCTATGGTTTCGTCCGGCTTCACGAGCGCTGCCATGGCGCAGCCGTGACGGATCTTCACTTTTTCCGCTTCGCTCTGTGGGGTGCGCAGTCCCACCGCGATGTCGTTCGTGATGTGATTGCCGCCGACCGCGAGCACGCCCGTATAGACGACCGAGCCTTCTTTGAAAATCGCGATGTCACTCGTACCGCCACCGATATCGATGAGGACGATTCCGAGTTCCTTCTCGTCCGCCGTCAGCACGGCTTCGCTCGAGGCGATCGGCTGGAGGCAGATTTCCGAAACGTTGAGCCCGGCCTTGTTCGCGCACTTGACGATATTTTGCGCCGACGAAACGGCGCCGCTCACAATGTGCACTTTGGCTTCGAGTCGCACGCCGCTCATTCCGATCGGTTCGCGAATCCCGTCCTGCTCGTCGATCACGTACTCTTGCGGAATGACGTGAATGACTTCGCGGTCGAGCGGGATCGCCACGGCCTTCGCCGCATCGATCACCCGTTGAATGTCCGAAGCAGTAATTTCCTTGTCCTTGATCGCGACAACTCCGGACGAATTGAACGATTTGATGTGGCCCCCGGCAATGCCGGTGTAGACGGAAGAAATTTCGACGCCCGCCATCAATTCGGCTTCTTCGACCGCCTTTGAAATCGACTCAACCGTCGAGTCGATGTTGATGACGACGCCCTTGCGAAGTCCTGTCGACGGTGCGGTACCGATCCCAATGATGTTGATGCCAGGCTGCGTCCCTGACGCACCCTCGACAATCTCCCCCACAATGCAGCAAATTTTTGTCGTTCCGATGTCTAAGCCAACGACGAAGTCCTTTTTGGACATACTGAGAATCCCTCCGTTGGATCCTGGTCTGCTTTAGGCAATAAATGCCGTACTGGGAAAGTCTAAGAACCTCGAGCGATCTTGACAACTATTTTTTTGCCCGCGTCGGCCCAAATTTGGCGGGCCGAGATGCCTTGGGTCGATAAGTAGCGAACCACGTCATCTAAACGCTTCAGCTGGTCGCCTCGGTCAGCGTCAATTTCTTGACCAAGCTCCACATAAGCTCGAGCCCGACCCTTCAGGGCAGAAAGATGAGACCGATCGGTGATCGGATAAGTGATCAGGGCTCGAAAACCTTTTTCACGGTCAAAACTGAGTGAAGCGACCTGCGCGGACAAAGAGATCGGTGACTGGTTCCAGGCATCCACAAACTGCAAAGCTTCCGCGATCCGGTCGGGGTTGTCCTCGGAGAATCCATTAGCGCTCGCGACAATCACGGGCAGATCCAAGTGCGATGCCGTGGGAAGGCCGGGATTGGCTCGTCCAAATGAAAGGCCGCTATCGTCGAGGAACGTAATCGTGCCATCGCCCTTTTGTAGCATCGCCTTCGGCTCACGGAACTCAACTGAGACCGTCAAGGTTTGAGGAAAACGTTTTTTCAGTCTCACTTCGCGGATCCAGGGATTGGAAAGTATGCGGCGCTCAACTTCCTCCAAATCCAGTCTGAACAAGCTGCCTTGGGGCATTCCGACCAGAGCCTGAATGGCCTGAGCATCGACCGGCGCGGGCGCGGGCAGGTCCGTGACTTCGACGACGCGCAATGTGAAAAGGGGCGAGCTGGTCGCGCTCCACAGTCCATACGCAACCGCGCCCAGGGCCGATCCCGCGAGAAAAACCACGGCGCGAGTTTTCCATTGCTGTCGCGTGAAGCGCATCGACAAAAGGCTAGCACTTATCTTGGGCCGCGACTAGCCTGAGGCCCCTATGCGCATCCCTTCATTGCTGCCAGTTTTGGCTCTTCTCATCTTCGGATGCTCGAGCTTTCCGAAGTCCTCCGAGCTTCCCGTTGGAAAGTTCGAGCGCATTCCGCTCATAGGAAAGTTCACGGCCGAACGCACTCGCCTCGAAAACGGCCTCACCCTCGTCATTGTGCAGGACCATTCTTCACCCACCTTCGCGTACCAGACCTGGTTCAAGGTCGGTTCGCGCAACGAGACGCCCGGCTACACCGGATTGGCGCATCTTTTTGAGCACATGATGTTCAAAGGCACGAAGAACATGAAGGACGGTGAATTCGACCGGATCCTCGAGTCCGCGGGCGCCGAAGGCAACAATGCCTTCACCAGTCGCGACTACACCGCTTACGTCCAAGAGCTGCCGATTGACGCCTTCGATCTCATCAGCCGGGTCGAAGCGGACCGAATGGTGAATTTGATCATCGACGATCAGGCGTTCAAAACGGAGCGCGAGGTCGTACAGAACGAAAGACGCTTTCGAATGGAGAATAGTGCCGACGGTCTGATGTATCAGGAAATATTCGGGCTCGCGTTCACGCAGCATCCTTACAAATGGCCGGTGATCGGCTACCCCGAAGATCTCGAACGGATGTCGGCCGTTGAAGCGCGGGCTTTTTATACCACGCACTACGCCCCGAATCTGGCGACCGTGGTCGTGGTTGGCGACGTGGAACCGAATCAGGTCCTGGCAACCGTGAAGAAGAATTACGGCCCGCTTCCTCCTTCGGCCGAAGCGCCACCCGTATCGCCAATCACTTCCGAGCCCCCGCAAAAGTCGCCGAAGCACAAGACGCTCAAACTCAACATCCAGGTTGAAAAGCTCATGATGGGTTACCGGATTCCCGAAGCGACCCATCCGGATGCGGCGGCAGTCAGCGTGGTCCGAAGTCTCCTGGCCGGAGGGAAGAGCAGCCGCCTCCACCGCGCGCTGGTCGATACGGGAATTTCGAGCGGTGTGGATTGTTACGACATCGACGATCGAGATCCTTCGCTCTTCATCATCGCTTCGAATCTGCAGAAGGGTCATAAAGCCGCCCAAGCAGAGTCCGTGATACTTCGGGAACTCTCGCGCTTGACCGCGCAGGTCGTGTCCGCGCAGGAGCTGGAGCGGAGCAGGAACATCATGAACTTCGCCTTTTATGACGACATGGGCAGCTCAATGGAGAAGGCGAACTTCATCGGCCGCTACAGCACGATCGCCGGGAGCTTTGAGAAAGGGCTGGAGATTTTCGGCCTCTCGCAGAAAGTCACCGGAGAAGACGTTAAACGAGTCGCCGCGCTCTACTTGCGACCCGCCAATCGTTCGGTCATCATCGGCGCTCCAAAGGGAACGATTCCCGCGCCAGTCGCGCAAAGCGCCGGAGGCGGCCCATGATCCATCAGCACAGACTTTCCGCACTGATGGGTGTCCTTCTTCTCAGCGCAAACGCGAACGCGATCGAAATCGCCTTCGAGCGAGACGATACCCTCCCGATCATTCATATGAACGTCGCCATCAAAACCGGGTCCGTCTCGGATCCCGAGGGCCAATATGGAATCACGAATTTCGTCGGCGAGATGCTCCTTCGGGGAACCCGCTCGCGAAACAAGGAACAAATCGACCTGGAACTCGACCAGATGGGCGCGCGAATCGCCATCGAGACGCGCGCGGAAGCGCTCATCGTCCGCGGCTCCGTCCTGTCGGGAGAGATCGGGCCTTTCCTAAAGCTCCTCACGGATCTCATCACCCAGCCGAGTTTTCCGGAGCAGGAAGTTCGCAAACTGAAAGCCGAGATCGTGTCCCAACTCCTCGAAGAGCGGAGCAGCGACGCGAGCCTTTCTCAAAAGGCATTCGCGTCGTTTCTCTTCGGCAGCCACCCGTACGGAAAGCCGGTGGATGGAAATATTTCTGACGTCGAGAAGATCACGAAGGAACGCGCGTTGGCACACTTCGATCGGCTCTTCCGCGACAAACAGATGGTGGTCATCGGAAGCGGCGATGTGGGCGAAGCCCAAATCCGCGAGTGGGCGAATGCCCTGGCGCTCGCGCGACCCGGCGACGTGATTGTTCCTAAAGTGACGCCTCCCCAAGCTCCGGCCAAGCGCAGACTTCTCATCGTCGACAAACCGGATCGTACGCAAACCCAGATCGATGCCGGTCTGGTCGGCGTGCGAATGACCGATAAGAATTTTTTTCCGCTTTATCTCGCCAACCACGCCTACGGCGGCGCATCGTTTTCCGCCCGCCTGACGGTTGAGATCCGGGTCAAACGCGGGTGGAGTTACGGTGCGTACAGCTACTTCAAGCACGGCCGGCAGCCCCGATTCTGGCAATATCATCTCTATCCGGCCGCGAAATACACGCCAGAGGCGCTCGGCCATTCGATCACAATGCTCGAAAAACTTCACCAGGAGGGAATCTCGCCAGACGAGTTCACGTTCAATCAGAAGAGCCTCGTGAAGAGCGCGGGCTTCATGTACAACACTCCGAAAAAACGCATCGAGAACGCCCTCTTGGAACGAACGCTTGACCTGCCCGACGGATTCATCAAGAGCTTCGGGCCGAACCTCACGAAGGTGACGCTGGACGAAGTGAACGCGGCGGCACGCGAGTTCTTCGACCCCGCCAAGCTTTCCATCACGGTCCTGGGCACCGCGAAAGATCTGCGGGACGCGCTCATCAAAAACGCCGGGATCAATCCCGAAGACGTAAAAGTCATGCCGTACGACGCAAATTAGTCGCCGAAAGTACCGAGGTAACGAACTTCTTCCTCAAGCCGGATCCCGAGTTCGTTCTGTGCGCGGCGCTTCGCGAGATCGATCAGTTCGCGCACGTCCCGCGCTCGGGCGGCGTCGATGTTTACGATGAAGTTGCAGTGCTTCTCCGAAAACTGAGCCCCCCCGAGGCGGTAACCGCGCAACTTCAACAAATCGATGACCTGCCACGCGGAAAGTTCGCCGCCTTTCGGGTTTTTAAAAACGCTGCCGCAAGAAGGAAGGTCGATGGGCTGCGTGGCTTTTCGACGCGCCAGGGTTTCGTCCAAAATCTTCCGAACGTCGGCGGGATTTGCCGGCGTCGCGGCCCAGCGGGTCGACCAGACGACGGTCTCGTCGGGGAGAAATAGATTCTTTCGATAATCGAATCGGAGTTCGTCCCCCTCGACCGTGATCGAGTCCGGTTCGCTGATCGCCGCGTCCATTCGAATGTAATTCACACCGATCAACTTTGAAGCAGCTTCGCCGAGATGCGTGCCCGCGTTCATGACGACCGCCCCCCCCACGCTGCCGGGAATTCCGGCGAGGAACTCGAGCCCGCCCCAACCTTCCTGGGCCGCGCGACGCAGAAATGAGGAAATCAGAACGCTCGCGCCGATCTGCAGCTCCAACGACTCCTTGCTGAGAAACGAATTCGCCTCGAGATTCATGCGGGTTGTCCGAATGATGACGCCGTCGAACCCATGATCGCTGACCAGGAGATTTGAACCCATTCCCAGGAAAGCGAACGGTGAACCGGTTTCTCGCAGGCCTTCGCGAATCCAGCAAAGTCCTTCGTAGGAGCGCGGAACGCAGAAAATCTTCGCGGGGCCGCCGATGCGGTACCAGCCATGCCTGGACAGCGGTTCGTTGAATCTGATTTCACCGTCAAAATCCGGGGCGTTATCCTTGAACCAGTTCGGCGGGGAAACACCGGTCACCGAGGGAGCTCCGCAATCAACTGATCGGGCAGGCGCGTGATGGTTCCCGCCCCCATGCAAATCACCAAATCGCCGGCCTTCAGTCCACGCAGAATTTTTACGCGCGCCTGGTCGAGCGTTCCGACGTACTCGGCCTTCGGTGAATTTCCCGAAGCCGAGGAGACATCCTCGCAAAGCTTTTCCGCCGTGACTCCCGGAATCGGGTCTTCTCCGGCTGCGTAGATATCCGTCATGTAAAGCAGATCGGCGTCTTTGAAGGCACCTAAAAAGCCTCGATGACAGTGCAGCGTGCGCGTGAAGCGATGAGGCTGAAAAACCGCCACGATCCGGCCGCTCCAGAAACGCCGGGCGGCGGCAAGTGTCGCCGCAATCTCCGTGGGATGGTGGCCGTAGTCATCAATGATCGCGATGCGAGTCTTTTCGTCGTGGTGTCGAATGTCAAAACGTCGCTTGACCCCCTTGAACGCCGCGAGTCCCGCCGCGACGTTTTCGAAGGAAAGCCCCATTTTAAGCAGTATCGCCGCGGCTGCGAGCGAATTGAAGACGTTGTGCTTACCCGGAACGTTCAGCTCGATTCGACCGGCGTCGATCAGCAGACTTCCGGAGGCGCCGATCTCTCGCAACATGAGACGATACGTGGACCCGCGCGGCCCCAGAGCGAGATCCGCCGCGAAAAAATCCGATTCCTCCGAGAGGCCATAGGTCGCGAACGGCTTGCTCATCCGCTCAATCACGCGGCGAACTCCCGGGTCATCGCCGCAAATCGCGGCCACTCCGTAAAACGGGAGCTTTCCAATGAAGCCCATGAAGGCGTCATCCACGGCTTCCATCGACCCGAAGAAATCCAGATGATCGTTGTCGATGTTGGTCACGACCGCGTAGGTCGCCGGTAGATGCAGAAACGAACCATCACTTTCGTCCGCTTCCGCGATCACGATTTTACCTTGTCCCAGCTTCGCGTTGCCGCCGAGCGAATCCACGCGGCCGCCGATGACGATCGTCGGATCGAGCTTGGCCTGGATGAGGACGGTGGCGATCATCGAAGTGGTCGTGGTTTTTCCGTGAGTGCCGGCGACCGCGATTCCGATTTTACCCCGCATCAGCTCGCCGAGCATCTCGGCTCGCGGGATCACGGGGATGCGAAGTTTGCGCGCTTCGATCACCTCGGGGTTCGAGGGTTTGACCGCCGATGAAATGATGACCACCTGAGAGGAATGCACGTTCTCCTCCCGATGCCCGATCGAGATTCTGACTCCCAGGCCCGCGAGGCGTCGAGTCGCTTCGCTCTCGATCAAATCCGAGCCACTAACGATGTACCCTTGGTTTCGAAAAACCTCGGCGATACCGCTCATGCCGATCCCGCCGATGCCGACGAAGTGCAGGTGCGTGCGTACGGGATTATGGAGCGACGGCAAGTCCATCACTGAACTATAAAGGGTGCGGCGATCGAAGTCAGCTCAAGTCACGACCGGCTTAAAGCTTCGACCGCGGCGGACGCGGCGTCCGGGCGATAAAACCGACCGACGGCGTCTTCCATTTGATCCAAGCGTGCAGGATTGGACTTGAGTTCATTGATCAGCGCCGCAAGCTTGACGCCGGTCGCTTCCGACTGCCGGACGATGACCGCCGCCCCGGCCTCCGAGAATCCCCGCGCGTTCAATTCTTGATGATTGTCGCTCGCTTGCGGGAACGGAATCAGAATCGCCGCTCGGCGCACGGCCGCGATTTCCGCCAGTGTACTTGAACCCGCACGACAAAGAAGCACGCTCGCTTGGCCATAGGCCATCGGCATGTCGTGAATGAATTTTTCGACCCGCGCGTCGGTGCCGGCCTTCCGATGCCCTTCCGCCACGCGTTCGTAATCCCGTTCGCCGGTCTGATGAATCCACCGCACGCTTCGAGCGAGGATCGGAAGCGCTTCGAGCACGAATCCATTGATCGGCACCGAGCCCTGGCTACCGCCGAAGACAAATATCGTAAACGGATCCCGTGAACTTCGGGGAAGCGGCCGAATTTCTTTCCGCACGGGATTCCCGGTCAAAATCAGTTTGCCCGCGGGAAAACGCTTTTCCATGCCCGGGAAAGCCGAAAGCACTCGATGCGCAAATCTACTGAGAATCCGATTGGTCAGTCCGGGCACTGCGTTCTGTTCGAGTATCGCGACGCGGGTTCCGAAGAACGGCGCCAGGAAGCGTGAAAACAGCACGAGCGGACCCGAGGCGTACCCCCCCACTCCGATCACGGCCTCGGGCTTGGAGCGCGTGAGTATCATCGCGGAGCGAAGGAAACTGAGCGGAAGCTGCAAGAGCGTCTTCATGCGGCGAAGCGTGCTGACGCCCTTGAGTGAACCCAGGCTCAGCAGCTCCAGCGTATAACCAGCGCGTGGTACAAGCTTTTCTTCGATCCCGCCGCGGGCGCCGACGAACAGAATCCGCGCGCCCGGATGCTTGAGCTTCCAGGCATCGGCGATAGCTACGCCGGCAAGCACATGTCCGCCCGTTCCGCCACCGGCCACGATCAAGGTGGGCGCAGATTTTCCGGGCGCAGTCGTCACGACTGCAATTCTCGGGGCCGAAAAAAATTCGGCGTGTCGGATGTCGCCTGATGTCCACGCGCCACGCTCAGTAAAACACCGACTGCGAACAGATCAATGAGCAGGGCCGAGCCCCCATAGCTGATGAACGGAAGCGTCAGCCCCTTGGTCGGAAGGAGCCCCAGAACTACGGCCATATTCACAAACCCCTGTAGCCCGAGCGCGAGCGTGATCCCGACCGCCAGGTAACACCCGAACCGGTCATCCCGCCGCGAATAAGCGTGCCAAGCGATTCGAAGGCCTCGTTGAATGAAAAAGAGATAAGCCGCCGCCACCGCCGCCACACCGATGAATCCCAGCTCCTCGCCGATGACCGCGAAGATGAAATCGTTATGCGCCTCTGGTAGATAAAACAGCTTTTCACGGCCATTGCCCAAGCCCACGCCCCAGAAGTTCCCGTTTCGCAGACCGAGAAACGACTGAATGATTTGAAAGCCCCGCCCGGCGGGATCGCTCCACGGATCGACAAAGGTCAGGAGACGCGCGGTTCGGTACGGAGAAGTTACGATCAAGGCCGCTCCCGCCGTGCCCGCGAAGACCATCGCGAGCGCGAGAAAGCGTTTGGGAACGCCGGCTAAAAAAAGCAGCGCAAAGGAAGTGACCACGATCATGACGGTGGTTCCGAAATCCGGCTGCAGGAGCAGGAGCAATAGCAGTGGAAGAGGAATCAGAAGCGGTCCGACCAGCCCTGCGGCGAAACGATGGAGTCGGCTTTCCTTCACCACGAGCTGCCGCGCGACGAAAAACAAAACTGCGAACTTCGCGACTTCGCCCGGCTGAAAGTTCACGAAGCCCAAGTGAATCCAGCGCCGGGCGCCGCCAACCTTGGCGCCGAGACCCGGGATCATTACGAGCAGCAGTAAAAGCAGCGCGAACGCGAGCGTGGGATAAGCCCAGTCGAGCCATTTGCGGTAATCGACGCGACAGGCGGCAAGCATCGCGGTGAAACCCATGGCCGCGAAGATCAATTGTTTTTGAATGAACGCGAACCCGTCACCCGTGCGCTCCTGCGCAAATATGAACGATGAGCTGTAGACCATCAGAAGTCCGAAACCGACCATCGCCACCACGGTGGCAAGGAGCACGAAATCGACGCCCCCTCTCGGCAACGGCCATGGACAAAACTCTTGGGTGGATTTCAGACTTCTAGGATAGCCGATGAGTGAAATCGGCGCAAAAATTCAAGCCAACCTCGGCGTCAGCCGAATGACGAGTGATCGCGGTCGTTGATGTTCGAGCTTGTACACATCTGTATAAAATATGATCACACAAAGGCCCGTAATTGATTGATATTAAAGCACTTTTTTACGGAGCAGCGTGGCACATCGCTTGCTTTTGATTGTGAGTACAGGAGACAAGGAATTTTTATGAAACTGCTTAATGCTAAAACGTTCGCCATGATCACGGCCCTTTCGATGGCTCCACAAACGCTCGCATTCGACGTCTTTTTCGCACAAAACAACGTCCGCAATGATCGCTACATCCGAGTTTCAAAAACCACGGATTCTCGCGGTAAATCCATCACGCAATATCAAACCTGCGACATCGGTGACGTGAAGTTCGAAGCCTGCAAAGATCTTGGGAAATTTTACGACGATCCGTTGAGACAACGTGCCTCTTGCCTCGTGCAGGCGGCAAGTGATGCAAGCGGCATCACCGAATGGATTGCCATTGGCGGCGGAATCGTTCTGGGTGCTGGGGCCGCCATTGCCGGAGGAATCATATCGACACCTGCTCTTCCAATTTTGGGCACCGTGGCCGGTGCATGGGCCGGCGGAGTCGCCGGAGTCGCCACCGCAGAAGCACTCGCGATGACTCATGCTGTGAAACGAACCCAACGCATTCAGGAGCGAGCTTCGACCGTCTCCAATTACGTCATCGAGGACAATGACTTCACCATGACCGATATGACTCCGGAGAAATTTGAAGCCCGCCTGCGGCAAGCAACCGCGAGTACAAACTGTTCACCGCCAGTGGCTTCGGTCACCTCAACCGGAATCCGTGCCTCGACCCTCACGGAAGCCGATCTCAAGACGCGTGAACGTCGAGACAATACGACCGCGATGATGCCTCACGCCGCCAGCTTCGCTAGAACTCCAGTCGCGAAGGCCGGAAACTGAAATTGTCCCACTGATAAAAAAACGGCGCGCTCACGAAAGTGAGCGCGCCGTCTGATTTTTACCGACCCGAGATCAGAGCTGCGCTACGAGCTTCTTGAAGTAATCCCCGCGCTCTTCGTAGTTGCGAAACATGTCATAACTCGTGCATCCCGGTGAAAGCAGGATGATGTCGCCGCTTCGGGACTTCTGATACGCGAGCAAGACCGCTTCCTCAAACGTTCCGACCAGGAACGTCTCGGTGAAGTCGCCGATCGCTCGGTTGATTTTTTCCTTCGCTTCGCCGAGCAGGATCAGGATTTTGACCCGCTTGCGGACGAGATCCTGAAGCACCGTGAACTCACCGTTCTTATCGCGGCCGCCGGAGATCAAAATCACGGGATTATTGTTGAACGACTCAAGACTCCGCTTGAGGCTCATGACGTTCGTGCCCTTGGAGTCGTTGAAAAAGAAAACGCCATCCTTGCGGCGAATGAACTCGAGGCGATGCACGACACCCTTGAAAGTCCCGATGACCTGTTGAATGGCTTTTTGCCCGACGCCCATTGCGCGCGCGGCGCAGATGGCGGCCATCAAGTTTTCTTTGTTATGATCGCCGATCAGCTTGAAGAGCGAAACATCGTACGACTCTTCCTTGCCGTTGATCTTGGCGACGATCTGCTTGCCGGCGGGATTGTAATACGCGCCCGCAAATCCTTCCGAAAACTCACCTCCAATATCGATCGGATTCTTTTTCGTGAACCACATCACCTTGGCCGGCGTTTCCTTGGCGAAAGCCGCGACTGTCGGATTGTCGTAGTTCAGAACCACATAGCTGTTGCGATCGCAGGCCTGAAGCAGCCGGCGCTTGGCCATGATGTAGTTGTCCATCGTTCCGTAGCGATCCAGATGGTCTTCTTCGATGTTGGTGAAGACCGCGACCGCGGGCACCAGCTTTTGCGTCAGCTCGAGCTGAAAACTCGAGACCTCGGCGATCGCAATGCTCGCGGTAACCGAGTCGTTGACGTAATTCAGGAGAGGTTTGCCGATATTGCCGCCGACGTAGGCCGGCTTGGAGTCGGCCGCGAACATTTCGCCGATAATGGTGGTGACCGTCGTCTTGCCGTTGGTACCGGTCACGCAAACGAGCGGTTCTTTGATGGCGGCCGCCGCAAGCTCGATTTCGCTCGTGATCGGCACTTTGAGTTCGCGCGCTTCTTCAAGCGGCTTGATGTTGAGCGGAACGCCGGGACTTACGACAATGAGTTCGGCCGTGTGAAACGTCTTGTTATTGTGGCGACCGAGTTCGTATTCGAGCTTGAGATCGGCGCAACCGTTGACGGAATCCAGAAGCTCCGTTTTTTGTTTCATGTCGGTGACCGTAACGCGGGCTCCTTGCTTGCTCATGTAACGCGCGACCGCGACTCCTGAGAGACCGAACCCGACGATCAAAACCCGCTTACCTTTGTATTTACTCATAAATCCTAACTTCTCTATCTGAGTTTGAGGGTGGAGAGTGTGACCAACGCCAGCAGAATCGAAATGATCCAGAAGCGAACGATGACTTTCGGCTCCGCCCAGCCTTTGAGTTCGAAATGGTGATGGATCGGCGCCATTCTAAAGATGCGCTTACCCGTGAGCTTGAACGACGCCACCTGCGTGATGACGGATAACGCCTCGAGTACGAAAATTCCGCCGCAAACCGCGAGCAGGATTTCATTTTTAGTGATGACCGCCGCAACGCCAAGAGAAGCGCCGAGCGCCAGCGACCCGACATCGCCCATGAAGACTTGGGCGGGATAAGTGTTGAACCAAAGAAATCCGAGGCAACCCGCGGCGACCGTCGAAAGAAAGATGGCCAGCTCCCCTGCTCCGGGAACCGGGGGAATTTGAAGGTATTCGGCGATTTTAGCGTGGCCGGCGCAATACGATAGGATCAGGAAAGTCACCGCGGTCGTAATCGTGGGACCGACCGCAAGCCCGTCCAGACCATCCGTCAGATTGACGGCATTGGATGATCCGACGATTACGAACACCGCGAACGGAATGAAAAAGATGCCGAGGTCGATCGAGACGTCCTTGAAAAATGGAAACTTCAGCGAGGGGGGAATTTCACGAAGCTGATAGATCGCCACCACCGCGGCGAGCGCGACCAGCGTCTGCAAGATCAGCTTCTGCTTACCGGACAAGCCCTTTGAGTTTTTCCGAATGACTTTTTTATAGTCATCGACGAAACCGATCGCGCCGAAAAAAACGGTCGTCATGAGAGCGATCCAAACGTTCTGATTGGAAAGATCCGCCCAGAGCAAAGTCGAAACGACGATCGAAAGGAGGATCAGGCCTCCGCCCATGGTCGGGGTCCCTTTTTTGGAAAGGTGCGACTGCGGTCCGTCATCGCGAATGACTTGGCCCATCTGCTTGCGCTGCATCATACGAATGTAAGCAGGGCCCACCAACATGCTCAGTAGGACGGCCGTGATGCTCGCACCAAAAGTCCTGAAGCTGATATATTTGAAGACGTTAAGCGCTGAAAATTCCACATGCAGTGGATACAGCAAGTGCAGAAGCATGCGGGGATGCTACAGAATTTCAAAAAGCGAAGTCAAGCTAGACCCTTAGCCCAATGAGGTGCGATTTCGGGCAACTAGGGCTTCGCGGGCTACTTCCCGGTCATCAAAATGGACCTTTTTTACTCCAAGGATCTGGTAGTCCTCATGGCCTTTTCCGGCGATTACCACGATGTCCTTGGCCCGAGCCGCCGCAATTGCCTTATAAATCGCGCCCCGCCGGTCCGGATCGGTCTGAACTCGGGCATGGGCGGTGGCCGGAATGCCTGCCCAAATCTCTCGAATAATGGCTGCGGGGTCCTCGGTTCGAGGGTTGTCGGACGTCACGAACACCTGATCAGAGAGATCTGAAGCAATTTTCCCCATGACCGGCCGTTTGCTTCGGTCCCGATCGCCCCCGCAGCCGAATACCGTGATGAGCCGTCCCCGATCGGGAAGCGCGGCCAACGTTTTCAAAACCTTCTCCAGCGCGTCGGGCTTGTGGGCGTAGTCCACGAGAACATGGATTCCGACGGGGTTCGCGACTCTTTCCATTCGGCCCGGCACTGAAACCAGTCCCGTCACGCCGCGGGTGATCGAGCCGGGATGAACTCCGATTTCTCGGCAAAGCGTGACCGCGACCAGAATATTCTCGGCGTTGAAGGATCCGGCGAGCGAAGAGCGGACCTCGATCGCGCTCTTGGGGCCTGCGGGCCCCGTCACTTTGCCAGTCACGCCGTCGATTCCGAATTTGAGATCCGTCCAGGCGTTGGATTCCCCGCAACCGATGATTCGGACGTCGTCGCTCTTGCGTCGGCTCAGTTCCGCGAACAGACGCACGCCCCACCGCTCACCGGTATGGATCACACCGACCGGCTGTTTACCGGCGGCCGCGGACTGCACGGCGACATCCGTGAACAGAAGTTTTTTGGAGGCGAAGTAGTCCTCCATGTCGGGGTGATAGTCGAGATGCTCGCGCGAAAGGTTCGTAAAGATCATCCCCGTGAACGCGATGTTCGAAACCCGTCGCATTTTAAGCGCATGCGACGAAACTTCCATGACCACCGCCGTGCAGCCGGCTCGCAACATGTCCGCGAGCAAGGCTTGAAGCTCGACCGGGCCGGGCGTGGTGTGGGAGGCCGGCAGAATTTTTTCCCGGTACCGATAATTGACGGTGCCGATCACGCCAACTTCTTCGCGAGACGCCCGAAGAATGGATTCGAGCAGATAGGTCGTCGTGGTTTTTCCGCTGGTGCCCGTGACGCCGATCACTTTCAAGCTTCGCGAGGGATGTCCGTAAAAGGCCGAAGCGAGTTCGGCAAGCGCGAGCCGCCCGTCATCGACTCGGATGAACGGAACCGAGAGCGCAGGATTGGGTGGGACTTCGCCGACGATCAAAGTCGCGCCCGCCTTCACGGCGCTTGCGACGAACATGTTTCCGTCCTGCGCGGTTCCACGAATGGCCACGAAAAGGTATCCGGGCTTCACTTCGCGCGAATCCGAGGTCAGCCCCACGATTTCCACAGCGGGAATGGTTCGATCGCCCGCCGACGGAACCGTCAGATCTTTAAGTAGGTCGAAAGCTTTCATTGGATTTAGGGTTCAGAGAGCTGAAGCCGCAGCAGCGCGCCTTCCTTGATCGCTTTGTTGGGCTCCGGAATCTGCGATTGGATCAGACCCGAGCCCCTGGCTTCAATCTGAAAGTCACGCCCTCGCAACAAACGAACGGCTTCGCGAAGGGTCAAGCCGGCGAGTGAAGGCAACTTCCATTGGATGACGCCGTCCTGAATGGTGGTCGGAATCGCTTCGGCTTGCGACTCCTCGGGTTCCGCGACAGGTTTGGCCCGCGTCAGGAGTAGCTTGTCTTTAATCACTAGAGGTTGAGATGGCAAACTGAAGCGATTGGCGGCGGCGGCGAGCACCGAACGAAAAAGCGGCGCGGCAATTTCGGAGCCATAATAAGCACCTTTGGGTTCCTCAAGCGCGGTGAAGATCACGAGCTTGGGTTCCACACCGATCGCGGAGCCCACGAATGAGGCGACATAACGCGAATGAGAGTATCGGCCAGTGGTCGGATCCACCATCTGCGCGGTCCCGGTTTTCCCGGCGACTTGATACCCCTGAATGCCGGCATTGATTCCCGTGCCTTCATGCTCAGTGACCGCGACGAGGGCGTCGACCACGTCATCCGCGGCTTTTTGACTCAGGATCCGAACCGGAGGCAGGGCTTTGTTTCGCGGCATTTGAGTGGTGACCAACGTGGGCTGTACGAGCCATCCGCCGTTGAAGAACGCCGCATAAGAACGCAACATCTGAATCGGCGTGACCAGAATTCCGTGGCCGAATCCGATATTTGCCAGCGTGAGCGGATGCCAGCGTCTCCGCGGCGGGACCAGGCCGGAGATCTCTCCCGGAAATCCCGAACCGCTTTCTGACCCGAAGCCGAACTGTTTCAGTGATTCTAAGTAGGCATCGGGGCCCAGCTTGAGCGCGAGCTTGGCCGCTCCGACGTTGCTCGAGATCTTGATCATGTGCTTGAGGGTCATCCACTCAAATTTTTCGTGCGCTTCGGCTTCGCGAATTCGCTTTCCCTGAATGACTATCGAGCCTTTTTCCCCATAGATTTTATCCGTCAGTTTGTGACCTCGCTGAAGCGCGGAAGCCAGCAGCACCGGCTTCAGAATCGATCCGGGTTCGAACCCATCCGTAAAAGCGCGGTTGCGATGCGCGGCGAGAGCGCCGGAACGGGCGCCATTCGGATTTCCGTTGGGATTGAACGACGGTTCGTTGGCCAAAGAAAGAATTTCTCCGTTCACCGCGTTCATGACGATGACCGTGCCCGCGCGCGCACCGGTTTTTTGCAGCGAATCCTTCAGCTCACGCTCGACCGCGAACTGCAGCGAAGCATCGAGGGCAAGTCGGACATTGTCGCCGTTTTTTACTTCGGCGGCGCCACTTGCGTCCAGAAAAGCCGGACGTCCCAGCGCGTCCCGGACTGCATTAACGGAAGCGAATTGCCCTTCTAAAAGCGAATTGCCCCAGAGTTCGACGCCTTCGAGGCCTTCCGAATCGAGGTTCGTCGATCCCAAAACGTGGGCGGCCAGCTCTCCGTGGGGATAAACGCGGCGGCTTTCGGCGACCATCCAGAGTCCCGGAGTCAGGTCGCCGGAGGCATCCAGAATTCCCCAACGTTTGAGTTTTCCCATATCCGCATCCGAGAGATGCCTTTTGATCCAGACGAACTCGCGTTTGCCTTTCAGTTTCTCTTCGACCCGGTGGAGCGGAAGGTCCATCGCTTTGGCCAAGAGGCGCGCGAGCGTGTTCCGGTTTCGAATCTTCGCCGGATTAGCCGCAAGGCTTTGAATTTCCAGATTGACCGCGAGCGGTTCGCCGTTTCGATCCTGAATCATGCCGCGTCGAGGTTTCATTAAAACCTTCGAGGAGAATTGTTTTTTGGCGAGCGAGTCCAATCGTGGATCCCCGATCAGCTGTATATAAGCGGCTCGCCCGAGGACCGCGACCGCGGCGAGCGTGCAGACGACGGTCATCGCAATGAATCGTCTCCGCATCCCATCGTACTTCACAGTACTCACTTGAGATAAACCACCTGGTCAGTACGCGGTTTGCTCAACCCGAACTTTGCACGCGCCAGAACTTCGAGTCGACGAGGGGAACGTAGACCGGTGATTTTGAGTTCAATCTGTTCGTTTTCCTGATGAAGATTGGCGAGTTGACGATCCGCCTGGCTTATCGAGTAAGTCGTTCCAATGATCGAGAGACGAAGCCAAACGGTTCCGATCGCCATGACGACAATGGGGAAGACCACCCAGATCGGGAACCAACGGCTGACTCGTCCGTTATTCATGATCGCACCGCGACTCGAAGTTTGGCGCTGCGAGCTCGAACGTTTCGTCGGACTTCATCTTCATCAGCCTCGATCGGTTTTTTGGTCAACGGTTCAAACCCGTCTTTCTTGAAGGCCTGCTTCACCCGCCGGTCTTCCAATGAGTGAAAGCTGAGGATCGCAATCCGCCCGCCTTCCCGCACTCCCAGGATAACACGGCTCAGCAGGGAATCGAGTTCACCGAGCTCGTCATTCACCGCGATTCGGAGCGCTTGAAACGTCCGCGTCGCGGCGTGAATCCGTCCATGCCTCGCGGTGGGCGGCACGGCCTTGAGGATGAGATCCGCAAGCTGCTTCGTCGTCTGGGGGAGCGCGCGGGCTCGGCGGGCGAGGACGATGGCTTCGGCGATCCGGCGCGCGAATCGCTCTTCGCCGTACTCGACGAGAATCTTTTCGAGTTCTCGTTCAGTCAGCCTGACCAGGAGATCCCGACAAGTCGGGCCCTGACTCGGATCCAGGCGCATATCGAGGGGCCCATCCGCTTGAAAGCTCAAACCTCGGCTCGGATCATCGAGTTGGTCGCTCGAAAAACCCAAATCCGCGAGCACTGCATAAGTGGGGCGGCTGGTCACTTCCTCCGCGATGGCCGAGAACGACGAGTGAAGGAGCTCCAGTCGGCCCCCTTCGACTTCCGTTTTGAAGCGTTCTCCGGCCCGGGCCAAAACGTCGGCGTCCCGATCGACGCCAAGGATTTTGACGTCGGAAAACGCCGCTGGGTCTGCGTTAAATTTATCAATAAAAGCGCTAGTGTGGCCACCGCCACCCAATGTGCAATCGATCAGCCAGGCGGGTCCCTTGCCGATCAATGACTCCGCCAGCATTTCAAGAATCGGCGTGTTAAGGATGGGGACATGCCGTGTCATCAAATGAAATTACCATTCAGTTTCGTATTCGTCGCCATGAGCTTGTGGGGATCGATCGCCCAAGCCATTCCGGAAGCCGGATTTGCGGAGGTCCATACCGCGACGGTGCAGCCTTGGTTTGACGCTCACGCGCAAAGCGGCGAAATCCGCGGCGCCGACGGCCTTCGGCTTCGATACCGCATGATCCGCGCCAGACGCACTTCGGATGCTGCGCTCGTGATTCTGCCGGGTCGTTCGGAGCCCGCGGTTAAATACGCTGAACTGGCTTACGACCTCTCGGATCTCGGCTTTGATATTTATCTCCTGGATCACCGAGGCCAAGGCGCCTCGGAACGGATCGCCAAGGACCCCGAAGTAGGTCATGTTGCGGCCTTTGAAGATTACGTCTCGGATTTTGAACGTTTCGTGACCCAGGTCGTAAACGCGACTTCGTACCGGAAAAAATTTCTGATTGCGCACTCCATGGGCGCCGCCGTCTCGACGTTGTATCTGGCGCAGCATCCGACCGAGTTCCGCGCCGCCATTTTTTCGCCGCCCATGTATGACGTCATCACCGAACCCTATCCGCGCTGGGTCGCGCGCTCGATCGTTCAAGGCGCGATCGTACTTGGGCAGTCCGAGCACTACGCCAAAGGCAAAGGTCCGTTTGATCCGAACGAGAAGTTCAACGACAGCACCGTCTCGCGCTCGCGCGCGCGCTGGAACCAAGCGCACGCGCTTTCCGTCGACCATCCGGACTTGCGCCTTGGCGGGCCCTCCAACGCCTGGGTGAATGCCGCGCTCAGCGTGCGCCGTTTGGAACGGAAGGCATCGGAAACTTTTCGGACGCCGCTACTCATGTTCCAAGCGGGCGATGAATCCATCGTGGTGAACGCGGAGCAGGATTACTTCTGCACGCGCGTATCGTCGTGCCGCCTGAGCCGGCTCGAAGACTCACTTCATGAGGTTTTCATGGAGCGGGATTCGATTCGCAACCGCGTGCTGGCCGAAACGCGCGCGTTTCTCAAGGCGCACCGATAAACCACGCCGGACGCGCGGGATCCGGGGGCAAGGCGAGCCCCGCGTCTTTTCTTTTCTTAAGAAGTTGCGCGACTTGGTCGGCGGCCAAAAGCTTCGGACCGCCGAGCGCAAGGGAGTCGAGCAGAATTCCCGCGAGATGCTCGACGAGCTCCATACGCAAAAACGCCTGCTCAAGGGACGTGCCCCACGTGAAAACTCCGTTCCCCGCGACCATCACCGCGTCGTAGTGCGCGAGCAGCGGCTCGAACTCACCCCAAAACGGCTCCGAACCCGGGAGGGCGAGACCGACGAGCGGAACTCCGGGGCCCAGACTGATAACTGCTTCGGGCAACGCGCTCGTCAGCATTTCCTGGTTCGCGCAGCCGACCGCGGTGGCGCGCGGCGGATGAGCATGCACGACGGCTTGCACGTCTTTGCGGTTTTTATAAACTCGCAAATGCACTGCGGCTTCGGAAAAGGCGGCGCCCGAGCCTGCCGTCTTTTTTCCGCTTCCGTCGATTTCGATCAGATCCGTGTCGCGCAGGTCGCCCTTCGCGCGCGCGCCCGGTGTGGCCGCGAACGCGCCGTCGGAAATCCGAACCGTGACGTTCCCATCGTGGTTCGCGACCCAACCCTTTTGATCCATCCGCAGGCAATAACGGATGATTTGTTCGCGCAGCTCTTTATTGATCAACTCTCCAAGATTAACGTCACGGGTCCGTCATTGACGAGTCGTACTTTCATGTCGGTCTGAAACTGCCCACCTTCCGTCAAAACTCCGGCGAGGCGGCTAACCTCGAGCGCCTTCTCATACAGCGGTTTCGCCGCCTCCGGGCGTGCGGCCGTGAGGAAGCTCGGGCGATTGCCTCTCGACGTGTCGCCGCAGAGCGTGAACTGACTCACGATCAGGTGCGAGCCTCGGGTATCGAGAAGCGAGAGGTTCATCTTTCCGCCGGCATCATCGAAGATGCGGAGCTTGAGAATCTTTTCGACGAGGCGTGCGAGGTCCTCTTCGGTGTCGCCGGCTTCGATGCCCAAAAGCGTCAGCAGGCCGGGACCGATTTTTCCGACCGCGCAGCCTTCGACCACGACTTCCGCTTCAAGCACCCGCTGCACGACAGCTTTCATTTCAGGTCAAGGGCCGAGCTTGGCGAAGGTGTCTTCCGACAGCGACTCGCTGAAGTATTCCTCGATCGCACGCCGGGCGAGGTACGAGGATTTCACCTTCCAGTAGTGTTTATGAACGGTCAGCGCGGCGATCGCCATCTTGTGCTTGCCGTTATCCGCATAGCCGATGAACCAGTCGTACTTGCCGACGGGATCTTTACCGCTGAGCGATCCGGTCTTTCCGCCGACCTCGAGCTCCCGCATGTCGCCCCGAAAAAATCCGCGAAAGGACTTTCGCGACGTGCCTTTCACGACCGTCTGCTGCATCAGCTTGCGAACTTCGTGGGCGGTCCGCTCGTTCACGGATTGTCGCGCAATCGCGGGTTCGGCCGCGTAGAGCGGAGTGCCGTCCAGAGAATGCACGGAGTCGATCACCCAGGGTTCCATCATGGTGCCATTGTTCACCACGGCGGCCGCGATCAGCGCGCCTTGTAGCGGGCTCATCGTGTTGTCTCTCGTGAAACCAGAAGCCGACTCCGCGAGCGACCAGGCGTCGTCCCGAATATCCGCCTTCCCTTCCTGCATCGGAATATCCGAGGCGATCCGGCGATTGAAGCCGAAGCGGTCGGCGTAATTCCGAAGCTCGGCGGCACCGACGGTGAAGGCGCCGATTTTTCCGAAGACCGGATTCACGGACTGCGCGAAAGCGTCTTTGAGCGTGATGTACCGGGTCCAACGCGTCTGCTTGTCCCGCAAGATGGCGCTTCGATAAAGCGTGTGGCTCCGGCCGTTGAACGGAATAATTGTCTCGGCCGAAAAGTTTTTCTCCGCGATCGCGGCCGCCGCGGTCACGATTTTAAAAATGGAGGCGGACGGAAACGAAGCTCGGAGGGCCATGTTCTCGATCAAGCGCTGCCGATCGATTTGACCATGGCTGATCAGCGCCAGCACCCGACCGGTCGCCGCATCAAGCGCCACGAAGGCGCCGTAGTCCGGGCGATACTGCCGGAAGAGCTTTTCCATCGTCTCCTGGAGCTTTCCATCGAACGCGTATTGAACAATGACCGGCGTGTCTTTGCCGTCGACCGGAAGCTTCAGCTCGGTGGGAAAACCCTCATCCGTCGTGGTCTCTGACAGCGCTTGAGTGAGAACGGCCTTGGTCACGATTTGCCGTGGGTCAGTTCGGGCCGGCGGGAGTAATTTTGGAAAATGCTTGAGTACTGAAATACTGAGTAAAAACAGTGCAATGGTGCCACCCGAAACGAAAATGGCCCTACGTACCAGGGCCTTGGGTATACCACTCACCACGTGAATACTTTGCTGCGTCAAGGTTCGTGGGTCAAGCCATCGGGCAAATTTACCGGGTCCTCGAGCTCAGGCAGGTCCTGGCTCAAGCTCTCCGCGTCGGATTCGAGATCTTCGCCCGTTCCGGCTTCAGGAAGACTTTGCTCAAATGGCATTCGCGACTTGAGCTCGGACGCTCGTTCGTCAGGCGTGAGGTAGTGCGCCCGCTCCATCTTGCTGAGAATCGTAGCCATGGTGTGCTCGGCATAAGACGTAAGCTGCCTTTGCTTGAACGACTGCGAATAACGCTTCGGACTCGGCAGGAGCATGGCCAAGAATGCCCCCTCGCGCGCCGTCAACTGGGCGGGTGTCTTGCCGAAATAAGTTTTCGCCGCTTCGGCGATGCCGAACACGCCTTCGCCCCATTCGGCGATGTTCAGATAGGTTTCCAGGATCCGTTGCTTGGGGATGGCGTCTTCCATGCGGATCGCGAGCCATAGTTCCTTGACCTTCCGCCAAAGCGATCGCTCCGAGGTGAGAAAGACGTTTTTCACGACCTGCTGGGTGATCGTACTGGCCCCCCGAATTTTTCCGGGAGCCTTCCAGTCTTCTTCAATCGCTTCCTTGATCTGGTGAGCGTCGTAGCCTTTGTGCTGATAAAAGGCCCAATCCTCACTCACGACTACGGCCCCGATGGCCGCTCGTGAGATCTCCCCGGCCGTTACCCACGAATTCGGACGCGCCTTCGCCCAGCGAATTTCAAAATGCTGCTTTTTGCCCCGGTACACGACTTGCGGATATTGCGTCTTGAGTACGCTGACATCCGGAAATTCGACGACCAGCGCTCGATATCCCACCCATGCGAATACCCCGACACCCACGACTGAAGCGAAGCTCAGTAACATGATGAAGTATCCGAACCAGGGAGCTGAGGAACGATGTGTCACGTCGAACGAGGCTAACACGGTTCGCGCTTGTTTCGCATCCGACGGGAAAGTAGACTTGCGCGGTGGCTGGCCGCAAATCTCCCAATAAATCCCGATTGATATCCGAATCCCAAGGCGAAGGGCAGCTCAAGCTCTTCCGCAAAAATCCGTACGTCATTCCCAATACGAACCGGATTTATACGAACGCGAAAAAATTCAAGATCGCGGCGGATATGCTCGAGCGTTATACAGGCAGTCCGCTCAGTCATTTTCGTAAACAGATCATTCTGACCAATTTCGACTACTACGTTGAACGTTTTCACACGCTTTGCGGCGACGAGCGGACCAAGGGCAGCGCGATGAACGTGGTTCACAGCGAGAAAGCTGACGTTTCAATCATCGATTTCTCCATTGGCTCACCCATGGCGGCGCTCGCGATCGAGCTGATCGCCTCGATCGAGCCCAAAGCCGTGTTGTTCCTGGGCATGTGCGGCGGACTCCACCGCTCGCTCAAAAAGGGCGACTTCATCCTTCCGACCGCGGCGATTCGAGACGAAGGCGCGTCAAAGCACTTCATGCCTCTACAAGTTCCTGCACTTCCCACCTTCAAAGTGCAAAAGTTCGTGTCGCAGATTCTGGTCGAACGCGGCCACGACTACCGCACCGGGGTCGTTCACACGACGGATTACCGGTTTTGGGAATTTGACGATAAGTTCAAAGCTCAGCTCTACGAAGAGAGGGCCTTGGCGATCGAGATGGAATCTGCGACGCTGTTTGTTGCAGGATTCGCCAGTAAAGTTCCGATCGGAGCGCTACTCTTAGTCTCGGACCTTCCGCTCAAGCGCGGCGGGATCAAGACCATGAAATCCGCGAAAGCCGTGTTCCGGCAGTTCACCGATTTGCATCTCGAAGTGGGGATCAAATCGATGTCCGAAATCGCGGAACGCGGCGAGCACATCCGGCACTACAGATGGTGAAAGTAAAAGAATGCTAAAAAAGATTCTCGATTTTTTCTCAAACGACCTCGCGATTGATTTGGGCACGGCCAACACGCTCGTCTACGCGAAGGACCGCGGAATCATCATCAACGAGCCCTCCGTGGTTGCGATTCATCGGAACGCCCGCGGACAAACCCGGGTGCTTGCGGTGGGTAAAGAAGCCAAAGACATGCTCGGCCGCACGCCGGGATCCATTCAGGCCATTCGCCCGCTCAAAGACGGCGTGATCGCGGACTTCGAAGTGACTCAGGCGATGCTGAAATACTTCATCCAGAAGGCGAGCGAGAACCGCACCTTCATTCGTCCGCGCATCATTATCTGCATTCCGTTCGGGATCACGCAGGTGGAAAAACGCGCGGTCAAAGAATCCGCACAGTCCGCGGGCGCTCGAGAAGTTTATCTGATCGAAGAACCGATGGCCGCCGCGCTCGGCGCGGGCCTGCCGATTCGCGAACCGTCCGGAAACATGATCGTCGACATCGGCGGCGGAACGACGGAAGTCGCAGTGATATCGCTCGGCGGGATCGTGTACTCGCGCAGCGTGCGCGTGGCCGGTGACAAGTTCGACGATGCGATCGTGAACTACATCAAGCGTAAATACTCGCTCCTCATCGGTGAACGCACGGCGGAGCAGATCAAACTCTCAATCGGTTGCGCCTATCCGTTCGAAGAAGAAAAAACCTACGAAGTGAAGGGCCGTGATTTGATCTCGGGTGCTCCGAAGACCATCGAGGTCAATTCGGAGGAAATCCGCGACGCGCTCGCCGAACCGGTCTCGGCGGTCGTCGACGCGATCAAGACCGCTCTCGAACGCACACCTCCGGAACTCGCCGCCGACATCGTCGATAACGGCATCATTCTCGCGGGCGGCGGCGCGCTGCTCGCCAATCTGGATATCTTGATCAAGGAAAAGACCGGCCTTCCAGTCGCCCTCGCCGAAGATCCATTGACCTGCGTCGTGCGCGGCTCCGGCAAGGCCCTGCAGGACATCGACCTTCTCCGGAAGGTAACGATTGTCTGAGGTCCCGCGGGACTTCATTGCGGTAGACGAACCGGCCGAAGCCAAAGGGTACTTTCGCGAAGGCTCGAGGTCGGCCGCGTCAGTCATGGCCTGGACCAAGGATCAAAAGCACGTCCTCAAGACTCACATGGGCGTCTGGCTCGAGAAAGATCGGACGTTTTACATCGGATGCCCACGCGATGTTTCACCGGCCCTCTTCATGGATGATCTTGCGCGCCTGGGAGAAAAGGACGTCTTCTTCAGCGTATCGTTGGCCCGTGCCAACATTTTTTTCCGCGCGGCTTTCATCGGCTACGACGACGGCGGTTTGTGCTTTCGCGAACCGGACAAGATTTACAAAGTTCAGCGGCGGAAGGATCTGCGTTTCACGATTCAGGAAGGCCACGTCCTCCGGGTGTCGTTCCAAGATCCTCTCTTTCCCGAAAGTGAACTCTCGAAGAAGGCGGCGGACATTAGCGCCGGCGGCATCGCGATGTACTTCACGGAGGAAGAGAAAGTCATGTTCCATCCCGGCATGGTCATGAGAGCCGTCACCTTCACGATTCAAGGTCGCAAAATCGTCTGCGATGCCGAAGTGAAACATGTGCGCGCCATCGATGAAGGCAAAAAAGGCGGCGGCATCCGAATTGGCGTGGAATTCGTCGCCATCAAAGCCGGAGACGCTCAGCACATCGCGCAGTGGGTTTTTGAGGAAAGCCGGAAATATTACACGAGGTTTCTGTGAACGCGCCGGGAGCCGCCGGTCTGCGGTTCGCCGGGAAGACCGTGGTCGTCACTGGCGGCGGCCGTGGAATCGGCGCGGCGACCGCGCAATTGCTCGCCAGTGAAGGCGCCCGCGTAATGGTGACGAGCCGGACCCTGAGCGAACTCGAGTCGACCGTGAAACTGAATCCGAAGAATATGATGGCGCATGTTTGTGACGTATCGGACGAAGCGAGCGTCCAGGCGCTATTTGAACGCCTGATGCGCGAGCTCGGGCCGTGCGACATTTTAGTCAACAACGCGGCGGTCTTCATCGGCGGGCCGCTCGAAACGGCTTCCACCCTGGATTGGGATCGCACGATGGCGGTCAACTTGCGCGGGCCGTTTCTCTGCACCCGGGCCGCGTTCGCCCAGATGCGCGGGCGCGGCGGCGCGATCGTGAACATCAGCTCACTCGGCGGAATTCGAAGTACCCAGAAATTCCCGGGTATGTCCGCCTACGTGGCCAGCAAGGCGGGGGTGATCGGCCTGACGGAAGCGGCCGCGGTCGAAGGAAAACCTCTGAAAATCAGAGTGAATTGCGTCGCTCCAGGGGCGGTCGCGACTGAGATGCTTCGCCGCGCGGCTCCCCACCTTAAAACTGAAACCACCCCGGACGACATCGCCCGCGTGATCGCGGGTCTTTGCGACGAGGCCCAATCGGGCGCCCTGACCGGTTCTGTGGTAGAGATCCATTCCAATCGCTAATTTTCAGGAAGGGGCTTCCCCATGGCTACCGCTTATCTGACTCGACGAACCACCTTCAGCGCGGCCCATCGCCTGCACAGTCCTCTGCTCAGCGACGCCGAGAACCTTCGCGTCTTTCACAAGTGCAACAATCCAAACGGGCACGGCCATAATTACGAACTTTTCGTCACGATTCGTGGTCCCGTGGATACTCGGACGGGGATGATCATGAATCTGGTCGACCTCAAGGCCGCGATCGATGATGCGATTCTTCGGCATGTCGATCATCAGCACCTCAATCAAGGAGTGCCGATGTTCCAAGACGTGAACCCGACGGTAGAAATGATGACCGTTGTTTTTTGGAAGGCGCTGCAGAAGTCGCTCCCCCAAGGTCTCCTACACGAGGTCCGTCTTCTTGAAACCGAAAATAATTCCGCGGTTTACCGAGGCGAGTAGTGGCACCTCACCCCGCCTTCCCCCTTGCCGGTCGCGTGATTTTGGATTGTTCAGCGCTGCTGCCCGGACCCCTCGTGGGGAAACTCCTCGCGTCGCGCGGCGCCCGCGTCATCAAGATTGAAAGTCCGAAGCGGCCGGATCCGGCTCGTGACATGCCTTCGTATTTCGCCGACCTCAACGAGTGCAAGGAACACGCGGCCTTCGACTTGCTCGACGCCGGAGATCGGACGCGTTTCGAGGCGTTAGTGAAATCGGCGGATGGCCTGATTGAAGGTTTCCGGCCGGCCGCGAAACTCAAACTCGGCTTGGATGCTCAATCTCTTCACGCCGTAAATCCGAAGCTCTGCATCGCGAGTCTCGTCGGGTACGACGAAAACGGACCCGCGCGCGATCGCGCCGGACACGATCTCAATTTTTCCGCGGTTACGGGAGCGGTCTCGATGTTCCGCGAAATGCCGGCCCTGCCGCTGGCTGACCTCTTCTCGGCCTACTCGCTCGCGCTCGCGATGGCGGCGATGCTCGATGCTTCCGCGCGCGGGCAAACCCACCAGCGGACGGTCGTCGCCATGGACGCCGCCGTGAAAGAAATGCTCGGCATGTGGATTCGGAAGTTTCAGGATCAGGGTGACGAACCTGAGCCGGGGAAAACCCTCATGAGCGGCGAGCACCCTTGCTACCGACTTTACGTCGCCCGAGACGGTCGGCGCATCGCGGTCGGCGCTCTCGAACGAAAGTTCTGGGAGAAAGTATGCGCGATCCTCGGGTTACCCGAATTGACTGACCAAGGCCTCGCCACTGGGCGGACCGCGGAGGAAACCATCGCCCGCGTTCAGGCGGCATTCGGTAGCCGTCCCTGGAAGGAGTGGAAACCGCTTTTCGAAGGCGCTAATTGCTGCGTTGAACCGGTGCTGGATTTTTCGGAGGTCTACGGCCGTGACGTATAATCGCAAGGATTTCTTTTTTCATCAGGCCAAGAAGGAAAATTACGTCGCCCGCTCGGTCTTCAAACTCGAAGAGATCGATCGCCGATACAAGGTCCTTAAGTCGAATTACAAGATTTTGGACCTCGGAGCGGCGCCGGGATCCTGGTCGCAGTTTTCCTCCAAGCGGATCGGTCCAAAAGGGAGAGTGCTGGGAATCGACATTCAGCCCGTCAAACTGACCTTGCCCAACGCGATCTTCATCACGGCGGATTTACGGGACGTTAACCTCGAGCAACTCATGACCGAGCACGGGATCAAGCCACCCTTTGACGTCGTTCTGTCCGATATGGCTCCTCGCACTTCAGGAATTCGATTTCGGGATCAGATGCGTTCGCTCGAGCTCTGCGAGCTGGCGCTGGAGTGCGCTGAAAAATATCTCAAAAAAGGCGGGGTGTTTATTTGCAAGATGTTCCACAGCGAGGAGTTCGAGGATTATCGTACCAAGCTTCGGGCCCGCTTCTCCACGGTTGACACGATTCGACCGGAGAGCACCCGCAAGGAGAGCAAAGAAATCTTCTTCGTCGCTCTTGACTTCAAGGGAGCCGCGAAGAAATGAGCGTCTTCGTCTTTTCGAATCTCGCGACGAGCCTCGACGGCAAGATCGCCACTCGCTCGAGAGAATATTTCCCGCTGGGCACGCCCTATGATCGCGAGCACATGCTCGAGCTGAGACGCGAGGCCCACGCGGTCTTGATGGGGGCATCGACGTTGCGCAGTTTTAGAAAACCTTGTCTGGCGGCCGGCAACGGTCCGCACCCGATCAACGTCGTCCTGTCGAGTGCCCTCGTCGGCATCTCGCCGGACTGGCCGTTTTTCAAAAACGCGAAGACCAAGCGGATATTGCTGGTGGGACCGGGCGCGCCGCTCGCGCGCCTCAAGCGCTTCGAAAAACGCGCCGAAATCGTCGCGCTGTCCAAGCCCACTCGCAAGCTCTCCACGGCACGCCAGATCGTCGAAGCCCTGGAAGCGCGCGGCGTTCAGAGACTCCTCGTCGAGGGTGGCGGGACGCTGATGTGGGACTTCGTCAAAGAGGATCTGATCGACGAGTATCACTTGACCCACACACCTCGGCTCGTGGGCGGAACCGGAACTCCCTCGCTCGTCGACGGCGAGGGATTGGATCCCGGGTCGGTGCTTGCGCTTAAACTGGTGCAATGCCGGATCGTCGGCGACGAGCTTTATCTCGTTTATCGTAAAACTGGAAAACGAGTTTAGACCCCGGATTTGCGCGCCAGCTTTCTCCTCAGCTCGCAAAACATTCCTCGCCGATCCGGTCAGCGCAATCGCACGGATGGGTCCGGCGGGCACCCCGGACAAGCTGCCGAAATTTCCCGGCTGAAAACCTGCCAGATCGCGAACAGACTCTTTCGAAATCCGACGGACATGGCGGTGACGATCGAGATGATGACGGCCAGCGTGAGGACGTAGTCGATGATGACCTGACCGCCCTCGTCGTCATGAAACTGCTGAATCAAGCTTCTCCCCATAGTCTTCATTCTAAGGTAGCATCTATCGTCATGACAAATAGCGGTAATCCGCGAAGGCTTTTTTTGAGATTCTTAATTCCTGCATGTGTCATTGTGCTCCTTGCCGGCGCGGCGTTGCTCTTTCTGAAAACTCGCCTGGATAATCCCATTGAGTCAGAAGGAGGCACGGTCGCGATTGAGGTCGGTTCCGTACTGCCGGACTTCCATCTTCACGCGCAGGGCAGCAGTCCGATTCGCGTTTCCAGCCTTAAAAAGAAGGTTCTCGTCATTAACTTCTGGGCGAGCTGGTGCGACTCGTGTCTTGTCGAAATGCCTTCTTTGGTACGACTTCGCGAAGGAATCAAAGATACCTCTTTTGAAGTCATCGGCGTCAACGTCGATGAGAATCCGGAGACCGTGATTCCCCGCCTCAAAGAGAAGCTGAAGATCAGCTTTCCGCTTTATGGGGACACGGATCAGAAGCTCTCCGCGTTATTTGATGTTCACGCCATTCCCCTGACGGTGATCGTCGATCGCGATAGGAAAATACTTCACGTCGAAGCTGGCGAGCGGGATTGGAATTCGCAGGATATCCGTGAAAAAATAGTTCAATGGCTCTCGGGATAACCCCTACTCACTCCGCCGCGGTTTCGGGCCAGTCCGCCTTGCCACTTTTTCTCACGCGCGAGAACAAGCTCCTCTCCTTTTTCCTCGCGGCGATCCTGTTTCTTTTCCTCTACATGACTTCGAATCACTTTCCGATCTTCGAGCCCCAGCTCCTGCCAATGACCTGGCTCGATACGTTCATTCCCTTCTGGCCAGACACGTTTCTCATCTATAACAGTGAAATCCTTCTTTTCACCGCCGTCTACATGACCACGCGTGATCTAAGCAATGTGAACAAATACCTGTATGCCTTCGGCGCCCTTCAAGTCGTCAGCGTCGCGATCTTCTGGATTTGGCCCACCACTTACCCCCGCGACATTTATCCCTCGCCCGAGGATGTAAATGCCCTCACCCATTACGCGATGAACAGCGTTCGCGCGATCGACAATCCTAGCAACTGCGCGCCCAGCCTACACGTCAGCGGCTGTTACCTGTCATCCTTCATTTATCTCAAGGAGCAGCGGGGCAAGTTCCCATTCTTTTTCGGATGGGCCACGCTGGTCGCGCTTTCCACGCTGACTACCAAGCAGCACTACGTGATCGATGTCGTTACGGGCTTCATGCTCGCGGTGATCATCTACTGGGTCTTCTACAGCGTGATTCAATACCGCCCGATGGGAACGACGAGCAAGTCTCAAGCCGTCCAGCCGAACCTCGAGTAGCAACCCTCGAATCGATCAAACGGCATGACCCAGAAGTCGGCATCTTTCCCTTTCTCAAGGGTGCCTTTGGATCGACCCAGACCCAACGCGCAAGCAGCGTTGTAAGTCGTCGCCGCAAAAATCTCCGCGCGCGAAAGTCCGATCTGAAGGGCCGCGATCGTCATGACGAGCGGAAGCGAAAGCGTCGTGCAGGTTCCTGGATTGAAATCCGTGGAAAGCGCTACGCGGGCGCCGGCCGCGATCAGTTTCCGTCCCGGCGCCTGGGCCGCATTGAGAAAGAAGGCGGTGCCGGGCAGCAGCACGGCGGTGGTCTCGGAAGCGGCGAGGGCCCTGACCCCGGCTTCGGAAATCCTAAGCAAGTGATCCGCGGAGAGCGCGCCTATTCCGACAGCAAACGCGGCGGAACCCGTATCTGATAGCTCGTCCGCATGGACTTTGGCTGCCATTCCGAGTTCTTTGGCCCGTGCCAAAATACGCTGGGCGGCCTCGACCGTGAAATAGCCTTCGTCGACGAAGACGTCACAGGTGTCGGCGAGTTTTTCGCGCGCCACTCGGGGGAGCATCTCGTCACAGACCAGATCGCAATAAGCTTCGCGGCCCATTTCGCCCGGATACGAGTGCGCGCCCAAAAAAGTCGAGCGAATCGTGACCTCCGGAAACTTGCCACGAAGGGCCCGGATCACGCGGAGAATCTTGAGTTCAGATTCGACGCTCAGGCCGTAGCCGCTCTTGATTTCAAGGGTGCGGACGCCGAACGACATCGACTCTTTCACGCGCGGAATCGCGAGTCGGAGCAACTCCGACTCACTCGCGTCGCGAGTCGCGCGAACGGTCGAAATGATCCCGCCGCCCGATGCCTTGATCTGTTCGTAAGTTTCCCCCGCGCAGCGCCGGGCGAATTCCGCCGCGCGATCTCCCGCAAAGACCAAGTGGGTATGACAGTCGATCAGGCCCGGAACGAGCGCGCGTTTGCCTTTGAGGTCCTGTTTTTTTATCCGCGCATATTTCTTGGGAAGAGTCGAAGTCGTGCCGACCCATTCGATGCGATGAGGTACGTCACGGCCGCCGACCTTCTTGATGCTGTAAACCATCGCTCCATCCGCGATGCGGCCGAGGTCGTCCTCGTCGATTCGGCGGCCGTCCTTCGCGCGGACGCCCGTTCCGGTCAGCAACTCACTGGCGTGTACGATCGCCCGAAGCTTCAAGTCCGCTCTCCCAGCATCGGAACACCGCCGCCGCGCTCTCGTAGTGCGCCGCGAGCAATGTCTTGCGCGGTTTCGTAGCCAGCGTCCGCGTGCCGCAGGATTCCCATGCCCGGATCGGAGTTGAGGACGCGTTCAAGCCGCCAATCCGACTCCGCAGTGCCGTCCGCGACGATGACCATTCCGGAGTGTATGGAATAACCGATTCCGACGCCGCCGCCGTGATGCACGCTCACCCAGGACGCGCCATTGATGGAATTGATCAGCGCGTTCAAAACGGGCCAGTCGGCGATCGCATCGGAGCCGTCCTTCATCCCCTCGGTTTCACGATTGGGTGATGCTACGGATCCGCAGTCGAGATGGTCTCGGCCGATCACGATAGGGGCTTTCACCTTTCCGGATCTCACGAGCTGATTAAAGAGCAGGCCCGCCTTTTCGCGCTGACCGTAACCGAGCCAGCAGATCCGCGCCGGCAATCCCTGAAACTCAATTCGCTCCTGCGCCATGGTGATCCAGCGCTTGAGACTTTCGTCCTCTGGGAAAAGCTTCAGCAACGCTTCGTCCGTCACCCTAATATCGTCGGGATCGCCGGAGAGCGCGACCCAACGAAAAGGCCCGCGCCCGAGGCAGAACTGTGGGCGAATATATGCCGGCACGAAGCCGGGGAAGTTGAATGCGTCCTTGACGCCCGCGCGCACCGCTTGCGCCCGGATGTTGTTGCCGTAGTCAAAAACGTGAACGCCGAGTTTCTGAAATGCGAGCATCGATCGAACGTGATGACCCATGCTCTCGACCGAACGGCGAGAGTAGTCTTTGGGATCCCGTTTTCGAAGTGCTTCCGCTTCTTCAAGAGTGATGCCCGCAGGAACGTATCCGTCGAGTTCGTCGTGCGCGCTGGTTTGATCCGTCATGAGGTCCGGAAGAAATCCGCGCTTGAGAAGTTCCGCGTACACATCGACGGCGTTACCGATCAATCCGATGCTCACCGCACGCTTGGCTTGTTTCGCCGCGGCGACACGCGTGAGCGCGTCGTCCAAATCATCCGCGAGCTCATCGAGGTACCGCGACTTCAGCCGGCGGCGCGCGCGAAGCGGATCAACTTCAATATTGAGTGAAACGGCTCCGGCGAAGGTGGCCGCGAGCGGCTGGGCCCCTCCCATTCCGCCGAGCCCGGCAGTGAGAATGACTCGGCCCGCGAGTGAACCGCCGAAATGTTGGCGTCCGGCTTCGGCGAAGGTTTCGTAAGTTCCCTGCACGATCCCCTGGGTTCCGATGTAAATCCACGATCCGGCCGTCATTTGGCCGTACATCATGAGGCCCTTGTCCTCAAGTTCGCGAAAGTACTCCCAGGTGGCCCACTTAGGGACCAGGAGCGAATTACAAAGAATCACGCGCGGAGCGCGGTCGTGAGTCGGCAGTATTCCCACCGGTTTTCCGCTCTGAATTAGAAGTGTCTGGTCGTTTTTGAGCGTCTTGAGAGACCGAATGATCGCATCGAAACTCTCCCAATTTCGCGCGGCCTTACCGCTGCCTCCGTAAACGACGAGGTTATCCGGATCTTCCGCGACCGCGGGATCGAGATTGTTCATGAGCATTCGCATCGCCGCTTCCTGATGCCAGCCTAGACATTGGAGCTTCAGTGCGGCGGCGCCTCGAGGCGCCTGAACCGGTCTACTTCCCGATACTTGCGTCATATCTTGCAGTCTTTACCCTTTCGTGGAAAAAACGCAAAAAATCTAAGGCGCCTGATCAACGAGGGCTCATGATTTTGTGAACCGGTAAGCCGCCGCCAGCGATCAATCCTTCAACATACGCGATATCCGGATGTAGCGACCGATCCCGATCCAGGCGACGAGAACCCTTACGGACTTCCCGATGAAGGCTTTCAATGACCGGAGAACTCGTCAACGGACGCAATAGATCGATGCCCTGCGCCCCCGAGAGCAGCTCCATGGCGAGCACTCGACGAACGTTCGTAACGACCATCGCAGCTTTGCGCGCCGCCCACGCGCCCATGCTGACGTGATCTTCCTTGTCGGCGGAAGTCGGGATCGAGTCCACGCTCGCCGGGTGACACAGCGTCTTGTTCTCCGAGACGATGCTCGCGGCCGCGACTTGCACAATCATGAAGCCACTGTTCAAACCGCCGGCTTTCACGAGAAAGGCCGGCAATTCCGACAACGCCGGATTCGTAAGTTTTTCGATGCGTTGTTCGGAAATACTGGCGAGCTCCGCCACCGCGATCGATAGTGCGTCCATCGCGATCGCGACGATCTGACCGTGAAAGTTGCCGCCACTGATGACCTTTCGTTTTGCGGGAAACACGAGCGGATTATCGGTGACCGCGTTCACTTCGCGCTCGAGCACTCCCCGAACGAACGTCAACGTGTCGCGAGAGGCGCCGTGCACTTGCGGAATGCAACGAAGGCTGTATGGATCCTGCACCTTTCCGCAGCCGAGGTGGCTCTTGGCAATCGCGCTGTGACGGCTATCGAGCAGGCTCCGCATACGTTTGGCGACGAGAATTTGTCCAGGATGGGGGCGCAAAGCGTGGATATCCGCGTCGAATGCGGCCGCAGTTCCGCGCAGCGCTTCGAGCGTCATCGCGCCGGCGGCGTCCGCAACGTCGCACAGGTGCTCGGCGTCGAGAAGCGCGAGCGCTCCGATCGCCGTCATGAACTGAGTGCCGTTGATCAAGGCCAATCCCTCTTTGGGTCCGAGGCGAATAGGCTTGAGACGCGCGCGCTTCAAAGCCTGCGCGCCCGACATCTCACGCCCCTTCAGGCGGGCGCGACCTTCACCAATCAGAATCAAAGCCAGATGTGCGAGCGGAGCCAAATCGCCGCTTGCGCCGACCGAACCCTGGCTGGGAACCATCGGACAAATTCCGGCATTGAGAACCGCGACGATGCGCTCGATTAGTCCGACGCTCACGCCCGAATAGCCTTGGGCTAGATTCGCCGCGCGAAGTAGAAGCATCGCGCGAACATTGTCATCTTCCAGTGCGGGTCCCGTGCCCACGGCGTGAGATCGCAGCAAATTATACTGAAGCTGCTCGATATCCTTCGCCTGAATTCGCACATTCGACATGAGGCCGAATCCGGTGTTCACGCCGTAAAGCGTTTCGCCGCCGCCGATTTCCTGAAGCAGATACTCCTGCGAGCGCCGGATCTTCGCTTTGGCGATGGGTGAAAGGCGAACGCGCTTACCCTCGCGCGCGACTGCGTGGACATCTTTTAAACTCAGTGGTCGAGCGCCGATTTCGATCAAAGAAACCATATTATCCCTGTGACGCCCGAACGAGATCGGCGATCGCCTTGGCGCGGTCCTTCTGTCCGAAAATCGCGGAACCCGCGACCAGCACATCCGCACCGGCTTTGACGAGGCGCCCGGCGTTGGCGATTCCGACCCCGCCGTCGACTTCGATCTGATAATGACGTTTGCCGCGGAGGGCGACCAGTTTTTCGATTTTTCCGATTGCGCTGTCAATGAACTTTTGGCCGCCGAATCCGGGATTGACGCTCATGATGAGGACGAGATCCACGAGTCCCAGGACTTCTTCGATCGCGCTGACGGGAGTACCAGGATTGATCGAAACCCCGGCCTTCTTGCCCAGATCGCGAATTCGATTGAGCTGACGATCCAAATGAGCGCTCGCCTCGGCATGAATCGTGATCACGTCCGCCCCGGCTTTCGCAAACGGCTCGATCCAATCTTCCGGCCGCTCCACCATGAGATGACAATCGAGCGGGAGCTTCGTCAAAGGTCGGAGCGCTTCCACGACCAGGGGCCCGATGGTGAGATTGGGTACGAAATGCCCGTCCATCACATCGACATGCAGCCAATGCGCGCCGGCCTTTTCCACCTCGCGAATCTCGTCTCCCAAGCGGGAGAAATCTGCCGAAAGGATCGACGGGGCAATCAAAGGTTTAGCCATCACATCGACTTTAGCCGAATCGGAAGCACCTGACCACGCCCTCGGAGCCCATTCAAGAAAGCCGCCGCATTAACCTCTTTTTTGCCTTGAAACTGAAGCCGAACGAGCTCAAGCGACCCCTGGGCAGTACCTAAAAGCAGCATTCCCGCCTTTTCATATATCGAACCGACCGGACCGCTGATGTCCTTCCAAAGCTTGGCTTCCTTGATCTTGAGCCGGTCGCCCGATTCGAGCAGCAGCGTGGTTCCCGGCCAAGGGTTTAAAGCACGGATCTGACGATCCAGCTCCACGCTCGTGCGGGCGAAATCCAAAACTTCCATCTCTTTGGTCAACTTCGAGGCATACGTCACGTGCGCTTCATTCTGCTCGTGCGCCGCAATCGTCCCGTCCGCCAACCCCCGTAAGGTCGGAAGGATCAGGCGTGCGCCGATTTCAGCGAGGCGATCATGAAGGGTTGAGCCGGTGTCGGAGGGCGTGATCGGTGTTTTTTCCTGCAGGAGAATCGCGCCGGCATCAAGCTTCTCCACGAGCTTCATCGTCGTGACACCGCTTTCGTTGTCGCCGGCCAGAATCGCGTGCTGAATCGGCGCGGCTCCGCGCCAGCGCGGCAGTAAGGAGGAATGTATGTTGACGCAGCCCAGACGCGGAAGATCGAGAACATTCCGTTTAAGAATCTGGCCAAAGGCCACGACGACGATCACATCCGGCGCGAATACCGCAAGCTTTTCAAATTCACCGGGCATGGAAAGTCGCTCCGGCTGATGAACGGGAATGCCGAGCCTCGCCGCCTGCAGCTTCACGGACGAAGCCTTGACTTCAAGTCCGCGCCCGACCGGACGATCGGGCTGGGTGTAAACTGCCACAACGTCGAATGCCTTCGCCACGACCTCAAGCGCCGGAACTGCGAACTCCGGCGTTCCCATGAAGACGACTCTCAACATCGTCAGAAACCCTTCTTCTTTTTACCGACGGGGGCTCTCAGCGCGGAATCAAGCAGGTCGTCGGATTCGCGAAGTTTACGTTCCTCCCGGAGTTTCTTACGGACGATCTCTTTTTTGATCGTACTCAGGCGGTCGATGAACAGCCGACCTTCGAGGTGATCCATTTCGTGTTGAATCGCGACGGCCAGCAGGCCCTCCGCAGAGAGGATCTTCTTCAATCCGTCCACGTCCTGATATTCAATTTTTATTTTCTCGGAGCGTTTGACCTCAGCCGCATACTCCGGGACTGACAAGCAGCCTTCTTCCATCGTGATCGACCCTTCGCGATAAACGATCTCGGGATTGAAAACTAAAATGGGCTTCCGGTTCTTGACCACGATGTCGCCGAACACCTCGCCCGCCGGCGCAGCTTCCTCCTCGTCGACAATGTCATAATCCGTGTCGATCACGAGCAAGCGCTGAAGTATCCCTACCTGATTCGCCGCCAGGCCAATTCCAGGCGCCGCATACATCGTTTCGAGCATGTCATCCGCCAGGCGATGGAGAGATTTGTCGACGCGGTCGATCGGGGACGCCTTCTGCGTCAATACCACATCCGGATACGTGTAAATTTTGAGCTTAGCCATTTTGCTGCCGCCGCAATACCAGGAACCCCGCGAACATCGCGAAGACCACGCTAGGTAGCCAAGCCGCGAGGATCGGCGGCACGGCCCCGTTCGTGCCGAGGGATAGGCCTATGGAATGGAAAAGCCAATAGAAAAAAGTGATCCCGAGGCAGAGACCCATATCGCGAACCATCCCGCCTTGCCGGCGATTTCGCGTCGAAAACGGAATGCCGAGAACGCACATGACAAGCGGGATGAAGCTCAGGCTGAGGCGGGAATGAAACGTAACTTCAAAACGCTTCGTGTCTGTACCCGCCGCCCTGGTCCGCTCGATATACTGCCAAAGTTCCTTGAGCCGAAGTCCGTCCACCTCCCGCTCAATGCCTTGAAAGTCAGCCGGACGTTCCGCGATCGCGAGCGATTTTTCGTCAAATTTACGGGTGAGCGGAAACGACTGGTCGGCGGCGAAGACCGTGACGGTGCCGTTGCGAAGCACCCAGCCGCTTGGGGTGTAGCTGGCACGTTCCGCGTCAACGACCTGCTTCAAATCGAAGCGGTCATCAAAAGTATAGACGGACATTCCGCGAATGGTTTTGCTCTTAGGATCGAACGATTGAAGATTATAAATCAGATTTTTTGAGCGGTACCAGATCTTGTCCTGCTTCACGTCGAGAAAGAAGTCCGTGCGCTTCTTCATATCTCGCCAATAATAATTCGTTCGCTTTTTGAAGACCGGCGGAAGAATCCGGTCCTGCATGAAAACCGTGAGGCAGGAAACCATGAAGGAAATCGTGAGGAGCAAAAGTGCGATCCGGCCCAATCCGATTCCAATCGAATGACAGGCCATCAGTTCGTTGTTCCGGTTGAGCGTGGAAAGCGTCAGCACAGTGGCCATCAGAATCGCGGGCGGAATCATCTGGACCAGTACAGCCGGCACGCCCAACAGGGTGTGCGTTAGAACTTGGCCGGCCGGAAACTCATGATCCACAAGCTCCGCCAAGAAAGACTGTAGAACGTAGATAAGCGTCAAAGCCAGACACGCCAGCGCAAGATTGCGCACAAAACTGCCGGCAATGTAACGATCCAAGGTACGCATTCGTTCTTAATCTAACACACTGTCACAAAGCGCTCTAGGTGCAGGATTGCCCACAATCACCTAGAAATGGCGCTCTGGAGCAGAGTATCATGATCCTCCTATGGCCGACTTAGACTCCACGACGTCATCCTCCGGAAGATCATCATCGCGCTCCAACAAGCGGTGGCTGCTTGAAAACGTCACCTCACTCGGGCTCGCGCTTCTTCTGGTTTTCATGATTCGGTCGAGCGTGGTTGAGGCCTTCAAAATTCCTTCCGGTTCGATGATCCCGACCTTGCTCATCGGCGATCACATCTTCGTGAACAAGTTCGCTTACGGTTTCAAGCTGCCCTTCTCGGATCTCGTGGGCGATCCGTTTTACGTCATCAACCGAGCCCCTCCGGCCCGCGGTGACATCATCGTCTTTATTTATCCCAAAGACGAAAGTTACTACTATATCAAGCGCGTCGTAGGTGTGGCCGGAGATACCGTTGAGATCAAAAACAAAGTGCTCATGATCAACGGTAAGGACGTGGAACGCTCCGTACTCCCGGGCGATCGATCGGATACGATTTTTGCCAAATTGGATGATCCCAAATACAGCCGCACCAATCTGGAGTTGTACGAGGAACGCCTGGACAAGGCGGATCACGTCGTCATGCAGGACAAGAACAACTTTCTCGGCGAGAGCTTCGGACCCGTCACGGTCCCGGACAACAGTTTGTTCGTCATGGGCGACAACCGTGACTTCTCGAACGATTCACGGTTCTGGGGCTTTGTCCCGATGAAGAACGTCAAAGGCAAAGCCATGGTGATCTGGCTTTCACTTTGGGTTAATTTTCAGGATAGCCAAGTTACCTTCCGCCCGGAACGAATCGGCACCGGCCTGCAATAGCAGGCCGTCACAAAAAGCGAGTGGTCAAGCGACGGCTGAGTGCGGAAACGCCCCGTCCCAGGCGCTTGCGAATCGATGACGGCAACGCCTCCACGACCACGGCTATCGGCGGGCCCACGAAATAATAGGTCGCGATGAAGATGCGCCCGAGGCAACAGCGCGCAAGTACCCGATCCCGAAACGTCCGCAACGCGGGAATCGTTTCCACGTCGACTTCGTCGACCAGCGCGGTCACCACGAAACAATTGTTGATCGCAATCAGCTTGTAAGCGCGGCGAAAGTCCTCGCGGTGAATCGGCTTCTCAACCGCGATGTACTTCCGCATGGTCTCCGCCGAAAGCGGCTGGAACGGCATGTTTTTGGAGAACAACACGTACTTCTCGAGATAATGCAGAAAATCTTTTCTACGCTCCGGTGATTTCGTCCGGTCGTACATTTTAGCCAGATCCCAATAAATTCCGCTGATCAGCAGAAGTTCCGGGAGGTCCGTCTTCATGTCGAACTGTGAAGGCAGCAATCCGCCTTCGCCCACGCTCACGTGATCTTCGAGAATGGCGAGATAGCGATGAAAGGCGCGGACCGCCTCCGGAAGCTTCTTTCCCTGATAACACTTCACGCCTTGACGCGCGATGTCGACCCTTTGCCGGAATTGCAGCAGCTTCTTTTCCGCTTCCGCCTTGTCGATCGCGTCTTGGATTCTATGCCGGACTTTCTCACCCGGGCCTGGAGTCGAAGCCATTATGAATAAATTATCCCACTCCGTAGGGATCAACGTCGATCAGAATCGGCCAATCGCGAAGGCGCGCGAAATCCTTGACGCTCCAAAGCGCTCGTTGCAGCTCCCCGATGTTCTTCGACTTGATGAGTATGTCCCAGCGATAAGCGCCTTTAGCTTTCTCCAGAAAAGCCTCGCTTGGCCCCAGCAAATGGACGTCGGCGGGCGGGGAAAGTCCCTCGACCCATCGCACGGCCTGATTGCCCCGATCCTGCGCGAGCTCCCGACTTTCGGCTTCAAAGCGCACCCGGGCCAATCGGGCGAACGGTGGATACAAGAGTTCCGAACGAAGTTCGCGCTCGGAATTGAGAAACTCGTCTTCCTTCATTCGTCCCGTCACTACCTGCAAGACCGGATGGTCGGGTTGAAAAGTCTGGATCAGTACTTTCCCCGGGGTTTCGCCGCGGCCGGCCCGGCCGGCGACTTGCGTAAGGATTTGCAGGGCGCGTTCGGGGGCGCGGAAATCCGGCCAGCGAAAAAGCGCGTCGGCGAGAATGACCACGACTAACGTAACTCCGGGAAAGTCGTGACCCTTGACCAACATCTGCGTACCCAAAAGAATATTCGCTTCGCCCGCTCGAAACGATTCGAGAATCTTTTCGAGCCGGGTGTTGCTCGTGACTTGATCCCTGTCGAGCCTTAAAATTTTCGCCCCCGGAATCAGCTTGGGAAGATCTTCCTCGAGACTTTCGGTGCCCGCGCCGATCGGTTTCATTTCCGATCCGAGGCACTTCGGACACTGATCCGGAATCGCCTCCACATGGCCGCAGACATGACATCTCAACTGGGCGGCGCGTTTATGCATGGTCAGCGAAATCGAACACTGAAAACACTGCTTCACTTCGCCGCAGTCCTGACAAACCAGAAATGCCGCGAAACCCCGGCGATTCAAAAAAACCATCGCCTGTTGACCGGCGGCAAGCGTTTCGCGCAGAGCATCGATCGTTTTCTCAGCCAGCACGGCCTGCGCGTCCCAGTTTCGAATTTCCTCGCAGAGATTCAGAAGAGTGATTTCGGGCATACCGCCGGCCCCGATCCGCTCGGCCAGTCGAACGGACGTATATCGCCCTTCGCGCGCGCGCTCCCGCGATTCCAAACTCGGCGTTGCTGAACCGAGAACGACACAAGCGCCGGTTTCGCGCGCGCGAACGAGCGCCAGATCGCGCGCGTGATAACGGACGCGGTCTTCTTGCTTGTAGGTCGGGTCATGCTCTTCGTCGACTACGATCAGTCCCAGGTCCGGCACCGGCGCGAAAACCGCCGAACGCGCCCCTACCACCACTCGAAGCCGACCTTCCAGCAAGGCCGACATCAAATCGCGTCGTTTGCCGTCGGCCATGGCCGAATGCCAAAGCCCGACATCCGTGGCGAGCCCGGACTCGAATCGCTGATGAAGCTGGGGAGTCAAAGCGATCTCCGGGACGAGCAGTAAAACGCCTTTTCCGAGCGCCAACGTTCGGCGCGCGATCTCGAGATATATTTCGGTCTTCCCGCTGCCCGTCACGCCATGAAGCAGCGCCGCCTTGAGTTCTCGGTCGGAGAGTCGCACCAGTTCGATTTCCGCGAGCGCCACTTTTTGGGCCGGCGTGAGCTCGACGGTTCGCGGAAGACCGAATGTCTTCGGCGCGAACGCTCGCGCTTCTCGACGGGCGGTTTTGAGTCCCAACGCTGAACTCGGCGCGGCCGCGCGCAGGACTTCGCCAAGCGGCGTTCGGTAATATTCGGAAGCCCAGCGACAGAGCTTCATGACGTCCGCCGGGAAAACGGCGGCGCCGACTTCGATGACGTCCTTCAGTTTTTTCTGATCAAACGTCGCGGGTAACTCCGACAAATTTTTCGGCGCTTCCACCACGAAGGCGTGAGTCGTCGCGCGACCGAACGGTACTCTGACCCATCCGCCCACCTGCGCCAATGCGGCCATCTCCGGACCGATCCGATAGGTGAAAAGCCCGTCCAGCGGTCGGGGCACCGCTACGGAAATGATTTTAAACTCCGAGCTCAAAGGCGAGACCTCACCGGATCGTCTGATAATAGCGAATCAGTAAATTCCGAATTTCAGAAGGCGCCGAATTTCCCGCGTCTGTGAAGCCAATCGTCACCGCGGACTTCATCTCGGCTAAGTCCTGGTTGATCGCCATTTCGACGAACTCATCGCGGAGTTCTGCCGTCTCCGAACCGGGTGCACCGGTCGCGAGGGTTATCGCTTTCGGATAGGCGAATTCCTGCGAATAGCGATAGCCTTCGAACCTGATCTCATACTGATCGGAAACGAATTTCAGCGGCAAAAATACGTCTTTCTCAATCCAAAGCTGCGCTTTTTTTCCGACCACCCAGGCCGTCGTGCCCTTCCATCGGCCGATCGAGGAAATCTCGGCCCTACGCCGCTCTTCTTCGGTCGGCAGGCCTAGTATGTCCTCATCCGTACGAATGGGAATCCCGGCCGCCTTGAGTGCATTCGCGAGGTCCGCCGCCGACGAATCAAAGGTAAGCGCATCGACCAGGGTCGCGTTCGGGGCTCCTAGCCTTCGTTCCGCGACATAAAGCTCTTGTCCCGCCTCATCAATGGCACGGCTTCGAAGGGTTCGCGTCGCGAAGTCAAAAACATTGAGGGTTTTGAAGCCGATCCCGTTGGGAATGTCATTGCTGAGACCCGAAACTTGAGTCTTCACTCGCACGGTTTTATAGCCGGTTCGTTTGTCGGCGAGTTTTTTCACGATGAACTGGGAAGGCGGAACGTAAGCCAGCGCGCTCGTGGCGGCGAAGCCGACCGCGACCGCGACAATCCTACGCATTTTCACTTCGCGCCTCCGCTAGCCAGGTGTTTACGCATCAACTCACGTACCGGACCTGCGAGCTCCGGGCGCTTGAGAGCGTAAGCCAGGGTCGCGTCGATGTATCCCACGCGATCACCGGCGTCGTAACGAACTCCCTCGTACTGATAGGCGAGCAGCCGTTCGATTTTAGCGAGCGCGGCAAGCCCGTCGGTCAGTTGAATCTCTCCGCCCGCGCCCGACTTTATGTTTCGCAGACAATCGAAGATCGCGGGACTTAAAACATACCGGCCAGGGATCGCCCACTGAGAAGGCGCCTGTTCCGGTGAGGGTTTTTCCACCATCCGTTCCACTTCGAGGAGCTTGGGTCCCGCCGGCTTGCCGGCTACGATGCCGTACTTGTTCACGTCCGCGCGCGGAACCTCCATGATCGCCACGACGGAAGATCCTTCGCGCTCGTAAATGTCGATGAGTTGCCGAGTGCACGGGACCTTGGAATCGATGAGATCGTCGCCCAACAGTATGGCGAAGGGCTCGTTACCAACGACCGGAGCAGCGCAGAGCACCGCGTGTCCCAGTCCTAGCGGCTGCTTTTGACGGATGGAAATCAAGTTGCACATGGATGAGAGGGCGCGCGAAACTTCCGCGAGATCTTTTTTGCCCTTTTTCTCGAGCGTGTCCGTCAGCTCGTAATTGAGATCGAAGTGATTTTCGATCGCTTCCTTATGGCGGGCGGTAACCAGAATGATGTCCTCGATGCCCGAGCGTACGGCCTCTTCAACGATCAGCTGAATCATCGGGATGTCGATGATCGGCAACATCTCCTTGGGAATCGATTGAGTGGCCGGCAGAAATCGCGTGCCTAAGCCCGCAGCCGGAATCACTGCTTTTCTGACTTTTAAAGTGCTCCGAGCCATGGGACCCCCGCCGAATTCCGGTGGGCCGCCCCCGGCTACGCTAGCGCGCGGCCTTGAAAGCGGCTTTGCTCGGACTCTAACTCCGCTTTGCAATCGATGCAAAGAGTCGTCGCGAGGTTCGCTTTCATGCGGGCTTCTGAAATTGCTTCGCCGCACTGTTCGCACTCGCCAAACGTTCCTTCGTCGATTCGGCGCAGAGCCGCGTCGAGTTGAATGAGTAACGTGCGGTCACGATTCTTGATCTGAAGAGTGAGCGTCTTGTCCGCATCCGCGCTTGCTTGATCGACAGAATCAGCGAAGCTGATTTCATCATTGATGAGATCTTCCGTCGTTTGATGGATGTCCACCACCAGTTCCTGCCGGCGCGTGGTGAGTTGCTTTCTGAAGCTTTCGAGCTTTTCCTTGCGTAATGCCATATGAGTGCGAACACTTACCAGACCTCCCAATGAGTTTGAAAGAGTTTTTTAACGCAATGCATGATTTTGCTTCCAACATGAAATTTTTCAATAAAATCAATATTCTGACTGTTTTGAGCGTGATTGGAGCGGGGCAGAATTTGGTCGCGTCGGACTTTCATTCCGGACGCACCGCTGGGCTTTCCGGGTCTGGGCACGCGGCACCGCTCCTGAACGACGCAATTTTTCTCAACCCGGCGTTTGAGGCGTTTCTGCCGACCTACAGTCTGGGCGCGGCATATTTAAAGTCCAATGCCGGACGAAACTACAGCGTCTCGTTGCAGGATGGGCGCGCGGAGTTATTTCAGGCCGGCGTCGCATACACCGTCCGTGAAGACACGACCTTCGTGCACGTGGGGACTTCGAAGTCTTTCATCCAACGAACCGGGGTCGGGCTGGGCGGCAAGTTTTACTTCAGCAACGCGACACGTACGGGCGGACGTGACCTCATCTTTTCAGTCACGGGCGTCCCGACCGAATGGTTCAGTACGGCCCTTGTCATCGATAACCTTCTGCAAACGGACGCCGGTACCAGTCGCGGATTTTATCGCGAACTCATCATCGCCACGAAGTTCAACATTGAAAAGATTTTCCTGATTTACTTTGACCCGCACTTGGCACCGAGTGCTCCGGTGGCGGGCGGTTACGGATTCGAAGGCGGCTTGGAGTTCGTTTTTGGAACGGATCTCTTTCTTCGCGTGGGTGCTTCAAAAAACGCGTACATCCCGTGGCTCGCCCAGCGAGGTCGCGGATATTCCGCCGGTATCGGCTGGCTTTCGCCGCGAATGGCTTTTGACTACGCGATTTCGCGCGCGATCGAACCTCGGGCCGTCACGGCTCACGTCTTCGGACTGACGCTTTACTTCTGAAGTGACGCGATCAGTTTCGGTGCGGCGGGTGAGAATGCGAGGCCTGTGCCACTGTCTGAAGCCGACGCGAGCAAGGCCGGAACATCGGACAAGGCGATGCCTGAACACTCGATCTTGGAGAACACCAGTTCCTCAGTAACCTGAGCGGCGGGCGCGAATTCGATCACGACGTTGGATCCGAGTTCAAAGGCGTTGGCTTCCAAAGTGCGGACCTTGCCCATTCGGGCGCCTCGGCCATGAGTCGATTTTTGCGCGATTAACGCCGAAAGTGCGGGGCGAGTTAAAACATCCAAGCGACAACGCGGCGAAGTTCCCTGAAGCTTTTGAAATTCGCCTCCCGAAAGCACATGATCTTGACCGGCAACGATCCAGACCGGAGTGAGACTCAAACTTAGATTTTTCGCGATTTCCGAGGCATTCGCGCCGTTCTTGCGATCCTGTTGCACGTGACGAATCAAGGCGCTGACGATCCGCCCGGAATGAATATCCCACTGGGCTTTTGAGGAATCGATGTCCCACGCTTGAATCGTCGATGTGGCGGCGAGAACTAAAATCCATCCGTAACGCATACCGGTACAAAAGCAATCGCGGTGCCAAGCTGGAGGCGCCTTCCGGAGGCCTTTGGCCGACCAAAAAGAAGGCAGTGTCGAATGGAAAAAGAAGTGTCGCTAACGACGCATGGATGCCCGCGCCGGCTCAGATACCCACTGAAGTGTGCTGAACGTCTTTTGTGAAGTCGATTGTCCAACGATCCCACGGACTAGTTGTGGGGGAGATGTTGGCCACGGCCCCAGCAACGAACTGGTCTCGGCTTAGAGTCGAGCCGACGATATTTACCATGGTTGGAACGTTGAGACCGTTGTCACCCGACGAGGTATTGGCGAGGATCGCCCCGTCGGTTGCCGGGCAGGACGTCACCCCGACCCCTGCGGTGGTCCAGCTCGTGAAGAGACAACCCGAGCCATTCATAGGCCCACAACCCGGCCACGGTCCGCTCGAATTGAACCCGACGGTATAGTACGTCTGGGAGGTCGGCTGCGTGACACCGATCCCGCGAAGACATTGAGTGTATGATCCATTTTCCAACGCGAAGTTTTTTTGGACGAGATAGATCTGGCTCAGCTGAACTTTGACTTCCGAGGTGCGACCGTTGGCCACCATCCGCGTGTAGTTCGGAACGAGAATCGCGGCCGAAATAGCCACTATCGCAACCGCAACGGTTATTTCAATGAGGGTAAAGCCGGCTTGATTCGTCCATCGAGATCGCATTGCTTAAATTGTATCACAGCCACATTAAACGTCGAGCTGTCAACAATTCGCGTCAATCAGGAAAGCGCTGACAGTTAAGACGGGCGGAAGCCTCCAGGGTCGTGCAGTCCTGGATTTCATTCAGCTTTGACCGACAAAAAGAAATCATGTCAGACGCGACACTCGGAGCGGCTCGTCCCAGCAAGTGACATTTTTCGAGGCTGGCCGTGAAGTCTTCAGCGGCCGCCCTTAAATTTCCAGTCTCGGCTTCAAGCAGTCCGAGGTGATACTGTGCCCACGCGAATCCGTTCGGGAGCGCGAGGATCTTCCGCAGGCCCTCGGCTCGTGCCGCGAGCGTCAACTTACGATCCAGAAAAATCGCGTTCGAAGCGAACGCGTAGCCTTCAGGATTGCGCGGTTCCCAATCGATCAGCTGTGCGGAAACGTCGACCGCCTCTCGAAATCGTCCGACCGCGATGAGCTCCGCAGCCAGCGCCGAGGCTGCTCGCGGGCTGGGTTCTCGTTTCCAGGCGTTTTCCCAAATCGCGAGGTCATTGACCCAAGTTCCCGCCTGAAGCCGAGCGGCCGGCACGAACATTAAACACAAAAGGACCGGCACGAGCACGGCACGGTCCGAACGGACTCGGGTTTCAAACGCCTTGACGAGCAGTACCCAAAACCCGATCGCCGAGACCAGAATGTACGTATCTGATGCGAAAACGTTCGTCATCCGAAGGGTGACCGGAAGCAAAGGCAGAAAATAATAGAGCCCCCAGCTGAGTGCAAAACTCTTGGGAACCGATCGGAACATTAGAAAAAAGAATCCGATCAGGGTCAGAAGACCTAGTACGTTTTGCCCGGTGGACGGCCGGTAAACCGCCGAGAGTTGAAACGGTGCGATCAGATTGAAGAAGTAACGTCCATGGGCAAGCAACGACGCCGCAAACGCCAAGAGTCCCTCTCCAGCGACTTTTTCCACTCCGAGATATGAAACATAGCTGGTGGTGTAGTGGCGATAGTTGATGAGGGCGGCCAGCAGCGCGACCATCACCCAGGCATAGGCCGCTCGCGAGATCTTTTTTTCCGTAAGCCATTGATCCAAGACGGTCCAACACGGCCAAAGAACCGCAATCGGATGCGCGAAGAGCGCGGTGAAGTAAAGTCCGTAAGCCGACCGGCGCTTCCGCTTGAGCCAGAGCAATGTCGCGCATTCAATGCACAACATTGTCAGTAAATGTTTACGCGCCGAAGTCCAAGCGACACTCCCGACGAAAACTGGATGCACGGCGAACGCGACGACCCAAGCGAATCGCGCCTGACGTTCCAAGAGCGGACAAACCGTCCGAAGCAAAGCGTGCATTCCCCAGACGATCGCGATCCAGATGGTCAGATTCGTCCAGTGATAGGTGGACGCTCCCAAGCTCGCGGTCAGCGCGCGATCAAAATAGAGCGTCCAATCGCGAAGCGGCTGATGAACCCAGGGGGCGTTCCACTCGCCCGTCGAGACCCGTCGAATAATTTCCATCGGCGACTTCAGATGATCCAGTATCCAGAGGTCGTCGCGCTTAAGTAAGGATCCCTTGAGCAGAACCGGCCAGTAAACGAAGAGCAACAACCCGAGTGCCATCGCCAGGCGGATCATTGCAGAAATTCCTCCAACCGGTGTCGATTGCGTTCCGCGTCCGCGGCCAGGCCCATGGAGGCGAACCTACAGGATCGAAGTAACGAAACTAACCGGGCCATCCGAATCGCGGCGATTTCGGCAACCGCTTGCGTGCGGTCCACTCGCACCATGTATTGCGCCATCTGCATCAATCCCTGACCGACGACCAACGCCGGAAACAATCGCAGCGCCGCTTGCGGCCGGCCTATCTCGCGCGGAGCCTGCTCTCCTCGGCCTGCGAAGATAATCCAGTTCAACGGAGAAGGGCGGGCGATCCGTTCCGTCGGGAGGGAAAACAGGTGCTTCTCCACGTAACCGTGTCTCGCAAACGAACGGGCCTTCTCTTCCGGCAAAAGCATTCGGGCATCCCGTGTTCGCAACGCGATCCGAGTTGGAAAAGGCGAAATCCAGGCACCCCCTAAATCGGGTCGGCTCGTGATAAGCGGCGACTCATCGGAGAAGATCATCCAATCGGGATTGCCCAGGCAAGAAGCCACCAGTGGCGATTTTCCAGCCCCGGGCTTCGCGGCCACGACGATGCTCGTTTGATTTCGGAACTGCAGACCCGCTCCGTGAATGCGTTGGTGGCCCGATAAATCCAAGGCCTCGCCGATGGCGGATTGAAGGACCGTCCATGCGGTCTCCCGAAGCGATGATTCGCTTTCAGAGAAGATCTCGATTTTCTTTTCCCGGCCTCGAGTCCGCACGATGCAGATGGATTGATCCGTCGTGCAAGTCCGATTCGCTCCCCAGCCGTAGACGCGGGATCCGTTCACTCTGATCGTGGGGGCGCGAGAGACCCGAGGGACATCGGAGCGGACGGAACTAAGATGGACGTGAATGGATGAGAATTCGCTCGCGATTTCAAATCGACTGAAGTCCTCTTCAAGCGACTGCAGCGCGCAAAGCGCCTCCGTGCCTCGAGCCCTAACTTCCACGGACACTCCCGACAGACTGAATCGAATGGAAGACTCAGCCATTTTGCCCGAAATATCCCGGTGAGGCCATTCTTTCACGGGCAACCTGCAGTCCGCCCGCCAGGAATCCAGCGCCGTAGGAGAAATGAATCATCGGAAAAAGTCCGACGCAGCGAACGAGAACACCAAAACGGTTTCGCCCGGATCGGCATACGGACAAGGCGGCCACGACGCTGAGACTGAGATACAGCAAACCGGTCAAGCCCAATCCGATGGCGCCACTGGGAAGCAACAAGACTCCGGGAATTCCGACAAGGCCACCGCATGCCAACGGAGGCAAAAGATGCGCAAGCCGTAATCTCACCGACCCCTGGATTCCGAAGTAGGCCCGACTTCGCCCGTAAAAGAAAACCTGACGCATAAAGGCCCGGGGGTCACCGCGTCGTTCATGGAAGACGACGAGTCCGGGATCATGGGACAAGTGACCGCCGCTGGCGGCGATTCTCTCCAACATCACGTTCTCTTCGCCGCATGAAAGCTCGCTCGGGAAAGGATCGCGCCCCAGGGCGGTTCGCCGCACGAACAGATTACAGAGAATCAACGACTCCTCACCACACCGCATTGAAGCAGGCGAACCCTGCCTCATGGCTCGATAGCGGCGAAAGGACAGATACGTAGCCCACTGGGACGAGAGCGCGAGACCCGCCGCTTCGGCGAAAGCCGTCGCGCCGGGCGGCGTCAGGTTGGGGCCGCCGATCGCTGCAAAAGAAGCCAAATCATTCAAGAGCCAACGTACAAAATAGTTTTCCGGCACGAAAGCGTCGTCATCGACGAAGCAGATCCATTCCGCGGTTTCGTTACGAAGCAGTTCATTTCGCGCATTTCCGGGAGTGGTAACGATTCGTCGATAAACGACATCCGCTTGAATACCCTCGAGATGGCCGCAAACCTCGCTGGCGCGAACGAAGCTCGGCTCGTCTTCGCCGTTGATCATCACGCGAAGCTTTACGTTCAGGTTCGCTCCGCTCCCCTTGGCGATCTCGACCGCGCGCGCGACACTGAGCAGACATCGCTCGAGCCAATCGGTGCGACCGTGTGAGACGACGATGACCGCGACTCGTACTATCGCGACTCTCATCGGTCCCCCGAGTTCAGGTTCATCAGCTCACTGAATTCACGAAGATCCTTACGGAGGCTGTCGGCTCCGGACTGATTCGCGCGGTCATGAACGATTTTTAGATTTTCAAGATGCCGCGCCACGCTGCGGGGCTCTAAATTCGGGAGTTGGCCCAGAAGTCCCCAGATTTCCCAGGCGATCTGCGCATTGAATAATGCCGCAAATGGACCCGGGAGTGCGGGCACCTCAAGGGTTCGGGCGCAGGCCCGATTTGGGAAGGCCGCCCAGTATGCCGAAGTGGACTGAAAAGCCGAGACCGTCAGGTGGGTAAGGTCGATCGAAGCCAACTCACTCGCATGGACAAGAATACGGGGAATCCAATCCGATCCGTCGTCCGGCAAATCAAACTTACGACCGCAAGCCGTCAAGTGACTAACCCATTTCGCTTTCCGTAAACGCTTCGTGCTCCCTGCGCCGGCTTTGGCGGAAAGATTCAAAACATCGGACTCGAGCATCCTGAGTAGAAAAGCCGCGCTCTCCGCATCACTCGGAGAGCGGCGGAGATCCAAGCCGAACCGCGCCAAAAGTTCCGGATCTCTTTGCAGCTCCAAGGGATTGGCGTTCATGAGAAACCGGCTCGCGATGCTTCGAGTGTAGAAGTTCACCTCGCCAATCCAGGGGAACCATCGCTTGAGGCCGATGAACTTCGTCCGGATCTCTGAAAAACCGCGCGCATTGGGTCGTTCCGAATAAATCGTGAGATCAAGATCACTCAATCCGAACGTCCAACCTCCGATCCGAAACGAATTTCGGCACCAGACCTCCGCGCCGTTGCGTTCGCCTATCTGCCGGGCGAAACGAAGCGCGAGGTCATACGGAGCCGCGGAAACCACTCTCGGTAAAACTCCTCCGACTCGAACGCTCAGGCGGCGAAAACGCTCCTTCAAAATCACGAGCGGACCTCAGGCGGAGTTTCCAAAAAAACCTTGGGCTTTCCTGAGCTGCTCGAGTGCGTCACTCGAAGCGGCGCCCCCGGATAGAGGACCGCAAGATTCCCTTCAGTGATCGTATCCGCGACCAAGCCCCATGACACTTTGCGGCCGGCGCTCAATAATAATGCCCGCGTTGCCCAGTCCGTCCACAGATTGGGATCATGGGTCACGAGGATCAATGCCAGCTTCTCTTCGGCTACGAGACGCCGGAGCAATGAGGTCATCATCGCCTGATGTTGCAGATCCATTCGCCCGAGCGATTCGTCCAAAAGCAGAACCTTAGGCTGTTGCGCGAGCCCGCGAGCCACCGCGACTCGCTGTCGTTCACCGCTGCTCAGGGACTGAATCAACCGATGCGAAAGTGCTTCGCACTGGCAGATCTCGATGGCGTGGCGAATAGCTGCGCGATCGATTTCCTTGAGGTTCAGGCCGAAAGCATATTCTCGTTGATGGGGAAGTCGGCCTTGGGTGACCGCTTGTTCCACCGTCATCGGAAATTCACTTCGCAATTCCGCGCCCACGTAGGCGATGCTCCGGGCCCGGGAACGACGATCCAGAGAAAATAGGTCGCGACCGGAAAAATGAATGCCGGACCGCACGGAAGGCTCGATGATCCCGCCCAATATTTTGAGCAGCGTCGACTTTCCCGAACCGTTGGGTCCGTACAGCGCCAGCACCTCCCCGCGCTCGAGTTCAAACGAAATCTCGGACAACACCTGGGCCGGCCCGTAGGAGTGGCTCACGCTGACGACTTCAAGCATGGGCGGGATGATCGAAGAGTTCACTCGGTTGCTCCGCCCCGCGTTCTTAGCATGATCCAGAGAAACGCGGGCGCGCCGATCAACGCCGTGACCACGCCCACCGGCAGTTCGTAAGGACGAAGAACTACGCGGGCGACTAGATCCGCGCCCATCACGCTGATGGCTCCCCAGACCGCGACCATCGGAATCAGGCGCCCATGGAGGGACCCGGATGTTCTGCGCACGAGATGCGGAACGACCAGCCCGACGAAACCGATCATGCCCGCACCGCTCACGCAAACGCCGATCAAGAGCGACGTGATGAAAACCACGGCCCGCCGCAAAGTCCGGACGGATACCCCCAGACTCAAGGCGGATTCTTCGCCGGTCAAAAGTGCGTCAAGATCCGCGGACCGGGACCAGATCGACATGATCAGTACGACGCTGATGACGAGCGAAACCCAGGCGCCGATCGGACGTGCTCGCGTGAGATCGCCCATCAACCATAAAATCGCGCCCTGCACGCCGCTCGGATCCGAAAGGGCCATCCAAAGCGCAACCAGGCTCGAACCGATGAAGCCAAGCATGACGCCGGTGAGAAGCAAGCCGAAGATTCCGACATTCCTTCGCATCGAAACGCCGAGCAACATCATGGAAAAAACCGCGGCGCCGACGAAACCGGCGCCGGTCAAACCCGCGAACGACAGATCCAACCCGAACGTCGAGCCGATCACCGCGCCAAGCGCGGCACCGGATGAGATCCCAAGCGTATACGGCTCACATAACGGATTTGAAAATACCGCCTGCAGCACCGCACCCGATACCGCCAAGCCCGCGCCGACCGCGGCCGAAAGTATGACTCGGGGCAAACGGAGATCCCAGAGGACCGCCCACTCGCGCGAGTTCGTGGAGCCGAACATAATTCCAGCCGCCGCGGTGACCAGGAGAACGGATATTGCGAGCAACCACACCGCGGACGAACTCCATCGGTCACTATTCTTCACGAATCATCCGATTCAACTGGCTTAACCCGTCGAGCATCCGGAGACTCGGCCGCAGAAGTTCGTCAGCCCGGAGAACATGAATTCGGCCGTTCTTGACGGCGTTCATATTCGGAAAACGTTTCCAGGCGTTCGCCATTTTTTCAAATTCTTCCGGTCGACCCGCCAAAGCCAGCACCAAAATCATATCAGGATTTCTTTGAATGACGTCTTCGATCGAAGGGCGAGGATATCCCTGGCCGGACTCTTCATAGACGTTTTTTGCGCCCGTGAGCGCGACGAGTTCGTTCAGTAGCGACTTTCCGCCCGCGACCACCACCGGACGATCGCCCAATTGCAGTAGAACGCGCCGATGAACCAGACGCTTTTGCGCCGCCCGAGCTTTGAACGCTTCGATGCCGGCATGAAACGCGGCCGCCATCTTTTCGCCTCGCTCGGGATAACCCAGCGCCGCGGCTACCGTCCTCATCGAGACTTCCACTTCGGCGAGAGTCTGCGTGGAGACCACGACGACGGGGATCTTTAGCTGTTGGAGTCGTTCTATTTGATCTTTGGAATTTCCGTCGGTGGTCGCCAAGGCAAGATCCGGCTTGAGTTCGATGACAGTTTCAAGATTGAACCGGTGATAGGGGCCGATGGATTTCTTCAGAGCAAGCCTGGGCGGAAAGTCGGTGTACTCGCTGACTCCGACGATTCGATCCATCTCCTCACCGAGAATCTGCGCGGCTAATTCGCCGAGCGACGGCACCAAGGTGACGATTCGTCGCGGTTGCACAGGCGTATCCGCGCGCGCGAAGCCGATTGCGCTCAGTCCGACCATCAGGAACACGGCGCTAAAACGCACGCTCACGGTCCTCCACGAGAGACTCGAGATTACCCGTGTGCCGATAGAGGATGACGAGAACCAATACGATCGCGGGCCAAAGATGAGCTCCCAGCGGATGCAGAATCACGTGCGTGGCAGTCGCGATGCCCAATCCGATCAAGCTCGCGAGAGAACCCAGTCGCTTGACCCAAAACGTGGCTGCGAACGCCGCGGCGCCCGCCCCTGCCGCCCAGGGTGAAAGTACGATCAATACGCCAAAGCCCGTCGCGACGCCCTTGCCCCCCTTGAATCGCAGCCAAGGCGTGAAGCAGTGCCCCAACACGGCGAGCAATCCCAGCATCCAGCTCAATGCCGCGGTAGGTTCGAATTCGCCACGCAACCCGGGTATCCAACTCGTCCAGACCGGATAAAGCGTCGGTAAGAGAAGCGCGGGAGGAAGCGCCCCCTTAAAGAGATCCAATAGGAAAGTCAAAGCGCCCGCCGGCCAAAAGCCGGCGACGCGGCTCACGTTGGTCGCGCCGATATTGCCGCTCCCTGAAGTCCGTATGTCCGCGACCTTGTAGAAGCGGGCGACCCAAAGGCCGAACGGAAGCGAGCCAACCAGGAACGCAAAAATCACCAGTCCGGTAAAAACCCGTTCTTCCGTCATGCCGCGCTCTCCGTAGAATCGCGAGAAACTTGCTTCAGTCGAATCACGAGCGTCATCGCCGCCCCGACGAATAACAGGAGGGAAATGAACTGACTGGTAGAGAGAATTCCTTCAACGACAAATCCTCGAATCTGGTCACCCCGAAAAATCTCGATCAGGCTTCGGATCACCGGATAAACCATGAAATAGGTCAGCACGGCCTGCCCATCGAAAGCCTTGCGTCGATTGACCCAGAGCAGGCCGAAAAATAGCACCATGAGGGCCGAGAATTCGTAGAGCTGCGTCGGATGCAGCGGAATCCCCCGGAACGCCGGGTCCACGAGTTCTGAATATAGCTGGATACCGAAATCCGTGCCCGTCGGGCGCCCATAGCAGCAGCCGGCGGCAAGACACCCCAATCTTCCAAAGGCGTGCGCGATAGTCAGGCCCGGAATCAGGCAGTCCATCGTTTTCCAAACGGGAAGTCGATGACGGCGCACAAACCAGATCACGAACGGGATCACCGCGATGGGTCCGCCGAAAAACACCAGACCGCCTTCCCAGACTCGAAGAATCGAGACGGGATCGGAAGCGAAATCCTTCCAAAGTGTGATCACGAAAAGTATCCGCGCCCCAGCGAACCCCACCAGTAACGACCAGAACGTCAGATCGAGCACCCGGTCCACGTCGAGCTTCGCGCGGAGCGCCAGCGAACGGATCACGAAGACCGCGATGACGAATCCGACCGCGATCAGAAACCCGTAGCTATGAATCTTGAGGGAGCCGAATTCAACGAGCAGAGGATGCATGCGCACCCTCCTTCTGAAGCAGGAGATCCAGCATCATCACTCCGACGCCGACGCAGATCGCGGAGTCCGCGACATTGAACGCCGGAAAGTGGGCTTGCAGTTTCCAATGAAAATCGAGAAAATCGATAACGTATCCGTAGATTAGGCGATCGATCAGATTCCCGATCGCGCCGCCGGTCACCAAAGCCAGGGCGGTCGGAAGTTTAAAGTCGTGTTCCGGAAGTTTTCGAAAAATATAGAAGATCACCCCGAGCGCCAGGAACGGGACGGCCATGAAAAAGGGAATGCGAAATTCCGGATGAGAATCCGCGAGAATTCCGAAGGCGGCTCCCGTATTGCGTACGTAAGTCAAATTGAACAGGCCGTCGATCACCGGAATGCTTTCGCCCAGTCGAAAACGCGCGATCACGATCTGCTTGGTGACTTGGTCGAGAATCAAGACAATCGGCGCAATGATGGCCAACAGCCAGTACTTTCGGGGCAGGTCTTTCATGAAACGGCTTCCTCGCATCGCTGACAAAGTTCAGGGTGAGCCTTCGACTGGCCGACCTCCTTCGAATGCGTCCAACAACGGGCGCATTTCGTGCCGGACGCTCGCGACACTTCGGCAGAGGTTTCGGCGGCGGGCACTATTTCCAGTTCGCTGACCAGAAAAACACGCTTGGGGTCTTCGGCGATTTTCGCTAGCGCCTCGCGGGGCTCGGGACTGAGCTTAAGCACGACGCGCGCTTCGCGAGCATGGCCGATGAGCTTGGTGTTCCGCGCTTCTTCCAGGGCCTTCGTGACAACCTCACGGGCAGTCCAGACAGCCGCGAAAGACTGGTCAAGCTTTTCGTCGCGCCAAGCCGAGAGCCCGTGCTCTTTCGTCGGATAGGCCATGAGCAAGACCGAAGCCGGATCGGCTTTACGTCGAGGCAGAAACGACCAGCATTCCTCAGACGTGAAAGAAAGAATGGGCGCGAGCGCGCGAATCAAGGAGTTCCCGATCAGCCAAAGCGCAGTCTGCGACGATCGACGCTCCAACGAATCCTTTTTGGCCGTATAAAGACGATCTTTGAGGATATCGAAGTAAATCGCCGAAAGATCCACCGCGCAGTAATTCACGGTGAGGTGGTACACTTGATGGAACTCGTAATTATCGTAAGACAGACGAATTTTTTCGAAAACTTCCGCCGCCCGGGACAGCGCCCATCGGTCAAGATCGGCGAGTTTTACGCGGTCGACAAGATCGCGATCGGGGTCGAAATCGTGGAGATTGCCGAGCAAAAACCGAATCGTGTTGCGGATTTTTCGATAGGTCTCGCTAACCCGCTCGAGTGATTCCTGCGAGAAGCTCACGTCATTTCGGTAATCTTCGAGCACGACCCAGAGGCGGAGAATATCCGCACCGAGCGTCTTCATGATGTCGAGCGGCGACGCCACGTTGCCTTTGGATTTAGACATCTTTTTGCCGTCTTTGTCGTTCACGAATCCGTGCGTAAGCACCGTCTTGAATGGTGCGCGCCGACGAGTCGCGACGGCGGTCAGAAGCGAAGTTTGAAACCAGCCACGGTGCTGGTCGGATCCTTCGAGATAAAGATCGGCGGGCCAGCCCAGCTCGCGTTCTTCACAAACGGCGGCATGGGAAACACCCGACTCGAACCAGACATCGAGAATATCTCTTTCTTTACGGAACGTCGTTCCGCTGCAGCTCGCGCACTGGGCGCCGGGCGGAAGCAGTTTATCGGCGGGCGCCGTGAACCAGACGTCGGTGCCGTTCTTTTGGATCAGATCCGCGACATGGAAAAATGTGGCCTCGTCCGCCTTGGGCGCGTCGCAACTCTCGCAATAAAAAGCCGTGATCGGCGTGCCCCAGATCCGCTGCCGGGAGATGCACCAGTCGGGACGCGACTCGATCATGCCGACGATGCGATTGATCCCCCAAGACGGGATCCATTCCACTTGCTGGATCAAGGCAAGGGCCTCCTGGCGCATTTTGCGCGAAGGCGACTCCATGCCTATGAACCACTGGGGAGTCGCCCGGAAAATGATCGGACTGTTGCAGCGCCAGCAGTGCGGATAGGAATGAACCAGATCCTCACGATGAACGAGCGCTCCGCGAGCGCGGAGCATTTCGATGATCGGCTCGTTCGCCTTGAAGACGAACTGATTTTGCATCTCCGCGAACTGCGCGGTGTACTTGCCCTTGGCATCCACCGGCGCGTAAATTTCCAATCCGTATTTGGTGCCGATTTTGTAATCGTCGACGCCGTGCCCGGGCGCCGTATGTACCGCGCCGGTTCCGGCCTCGAGCGTGACGTGATCGCCCAGGATCAGAAGCGAGTCGCGCTCGATGAAGGGATGCCGCGCGTTCTGTCGATGAAGTCTCTCCGCTTTGAAAGTCAGCGCGGTTTTGAAGGGCGCGGCCGCTCCGACCGCTTTCTCGAACGCTTCTTGAAGCCCTTGCGCGACGATGTAAAGCTGCGTTCCTTCGACGGACGGAACCTCAATGGCGACGTAATCAAACTCCGGATGAAGCGCTATCGCGAGATTGGACGGAAGCGTCCAAGGCGTGGTCGTCCAGATCACGACCGAAACTCTTTCGGCGCCGGACTTTTTCTTGGCGGCCTCGAGTTCCGGGAACGCCTGGAGCGCCTCGGGCCTCAGCTCGAACTTCACGTAGATCGAAGGCGACTTCTTATCCGCATACTCGATCTCGGCTTCGGCGAGCGCCGTCGCGCAAGACGTGCACCAATAGACGGGCTTATTGCCCTGATAGAGTACGCCGGCTTTCGCGCAGCGACCGAGCTCCCGCACGATCGAAGCGACATACTCCTGGTCCATCGTCGCGTAGCGCTTGTCCCAGTCCCCGAAAACTTCCAGCCGCTGGAACTGAAGCTTTTGAATCTCGATGTACTTGGACGCGTAGTCGCGGCACATCTGGCGAAGCTCCGTGATCGGTACCGTCGCCTTGTCGCGCTTGGCTTCGATCAGCTGCTTCTCCACGCCGAGTTCGATCGGGAGGCCGTGGCAATCCCAACCGGGAATGTACTGCGCCTCAAAGCCCGACATGGACTTGTATTTGACGACCACGTCCTTCAAGACTTTATTGAGCGCGTGACCGATATGAATATTACCGTTCGCGTACGGCGGACCGTCGTGGAGCAGGAAGCGCGGGGCTTTCGCCGCCTGCGCCTTCTCGATCATGCGATGATAAACACGATCCTTGAGCCAGGCTTCAACCTGTTTAGGTTCGCGATCGGGCAAGCCCGCGCGCATCGGAAAATCCGTTTGCGGCAGGTTCAACGTGCTCTTGTAGTCCATGAAGACCGGAGCTTACCAAGAGCGTTACCAGAGAACAATTCCGCGTACGGATGATTGGTGAAGATTCGGGTTTCCCTTGGGGATCGCTGCATAGTCCGCATCCTTGAGGGCATTGACCTGTAGCAGCTTACCCAGCGGGTGCCGGCGGGCGATTTCCTCAACTTCGGAGGGCTGCTCTGAAACGATCAGCAAGTTGTAATCGCTGTCCGAGCGCGCCATTCCGGCCGCGCGACTGCCGAAAAGAATGCCGCGCTTGGACAAAGGCTCCAGCATCTTCTTGAGGCCTTCGAGATCGCAAAGCGCCGCGAAGGTTTTTAGCGATTGAACGACCGTGCCTTCATCTCGCAGACGGGCGGCCCGACGGTTGTCGACGAAGTCGACGAGCCCGAGGGTCTCAAGCTCGGTGAGAATCCTGACGATGCCTTCGGTTCCGCCCAGGCCTCGCACCCCTTTGAGGCGCGATGAAATCACGCGTGGAGTGAATGAACTCGTGGGCTCGGACAAAAGGAATCGAAGCACTTTTTGCTCCGGATTCGAGAACATCAGATTTTCCAAGGTCGGCTGCGGCTTTCTTACTCGGGCCATAATTCCCCCAATTCCTGGGCAATTTTCCGGACCTGAACGACATCGTCAGGTCCGAACGCATTGATGACATGACTGTCGATATCGAACTGACCGATCACTTTCCCTTTCAAATCTCTGATCAAAATCACGAGCTCCGAGCGGGTTTCCAGTGAACAGGCCAGATAGTTATCTCGTGCACGAACATCCGGGACATTCTGATCGGCGTTCTCCGCGACCGCCGTTCCGCAAACTCCTTGTCCTACCCGAATCACTTTGTGTTCCGAGGGAGTTCCGATGAATGGTCCAAGATGAAGTGAACTTCCCCGAAGGACATAGATGCCGACCCAGTTGAATTTCGGAGAAAGCGAAGCCACGTAACGAACAGCCGAACCGAGAACTGCCGCTGGATCGTACCAGACAGGCCATTCAGGATTGATCGGACCGACCGCTTTCATGGCGCTCACGCGTTGCGTTATAGCTTAACGGATCGTCTTTGGCAAAGACTGATTCCTGAGAGTAATCGCTGATATTCCAAGGGCGATTAGAAGCAATCCGCCCCACTGGCCGATTCCAAGGGTCTCCTGAAACAGGATCCAACCCAATAATACGGAGAAGGCGGCATTGAGCAGGCTCATTGCACTGACGATTCCCGCCGCTGCGAAGCGATACCCTTGGGTCATTGCGAACTGCCCGACCGTTGCACTGAGCCCAAGCAGGATCAGTTCAAATAATTCCGGGCCGGACGGAGTTTTGAAGTTAGCCAGCGCCAGCGGCAGGGCAAGCAAGGACGCGATACCGGCAAAATAAAGAATGATCACATGAACGCCCACTTGAGCAGTGGCCGCGCGAACCGCGACATAGGCCATTCCGCCGAAGGCCGCTCCCAAGAGCGCAATTACCACCCCCGCCAGCGGAAGATCATGGGTGGCCCCCGAGAAATCGGGATTCAGGAGCAGAAACACGCCGATGAAAACCAACCCCACCCAGCCGAGTGTGCCAATCGTGACGGTTTCGCGCAAAAACAGCCACGAAAAGAGAATCACGAAAACCGGTGAAAGCCAATTCACCACGGCCGCGATGGAGACGGGAAGAAGACGGATCGCGAAAAATAGACAGGTCATTCCCAAAAAACCCGCCAACCCGCGGAAGACCAAGAGGCGTTTATGGTCGCTCGGAAAAATCGCCTGCTTAAACGCGATCACGATTCCGAGCTGCACGATGAAGTTGATGAAGGAGCGGAAGAAGACGAGTTCAAACTGGGGAATCGAAGCGGACTGACGCTTGACGAAAACCATCATCACGGAAAACCCGAGCGCACTCAGTGCCATCCAAAGCAAAGCTCGAAGGGGTTGATCAGGCTCCCGCTGAAGCCGCGAATTCGTTTGCACTTTTCTATACCAATCTAAACAGACGCAGTTGATTAACGTGTAGCGTCAAAATGCTTCTAGGATTCTATGCTGCTCCGCGGTACATCCGCGACCACAAGAACGTGCGCAAGCGCGAGGGGAAAGACAAGATGAAGCGATTTTCGATGGTAAGCGCTTTGGGTCCGATCACCTTACTACTGGTGAGCGCCTGCTCCCCGTCGGCGCACATTCCCCAAAATACGGTGACTTACGGCGGAGACATCCCGGTCAATGGGACGGGAATCGGAACGCTCGAGGACGGTACGCAAATCCTCATCCGCAATTACGGCGGCAAGCTCCTTCATGAAGTCCACGGTACGTTTTCGAATGAAGCCTTTCTGGATCAGCGCCAGGAAACAGTGAATCTTCCCGGAAACGAGCGCGCTGCGAAGCTCGAAAAGGAACTCAGTAAGATTTTCAGTAAAGTCTCAGGCGTGGGCGGGATTCCGCTCAGCTCGAACACCGAAATCGGTTACTTCACGTTTCTGCTTCCGGTTGAACGCAATCTCATGCGTTCGCTCAAGTCGCTCGGCTTTGATCGCCAGCTCCTGCTCAATGCCGTCACTTACGACCCAAACGCGTTAAGCGACATTCGTGCCATGAATCCGCGCACGGAAGGCCTAACCGTTCGGGACGGTCGCGTCGATACGCGCGGCTTCAGCGGACTTGAGCGCATCAAAGCGCCGGAGTTCGTCGAACAAGCGCAGAACGACATCGGCGGCAGCGCCAAAGTGGACGGTTCACGTGTGAATCTCGGAATCACGGACACCGGCCTGACCTACAATCATCCGACGTTTCTAAACGCCGAAGGCAAGAACCGCATCACTTACATGAAGGACTTCACGTCCGAAGGCAGGGTCTACTTCAGCCCGACCGCCAAACTTGAAGTCACCGCGGGAGGCACACTCGCCGACGATGAAGTCCAAGTGACTTTCGAATACATCGCGACGCCCCGTCTTCCGAATATTCCGGCTGGCGACGCGCTTTCCACTGCCACGAACGTTAAACTGAAAGTTTCGGCCGAGCTCAAGGCCCTGCTGACGACGACCGGCACTTCGGCCAAACTTGGACTTTTCGACGAAGATTCGCTCCAAGGCGAAGGCGAGCAGGTTGACTTCAATGCGAACGGCAAACTCGACGATAAAATTCCGATGATCCTCGTGCCCGGAGCGACCGCCGCCGACGACACGGTTTACCTCGCGGCCAACGCCGAAGGCGACTTCAGGAATTCAAAACCCCTTAAGGATTTTACGGCGACCGGCGACGTCACGACCGCGTACTCGGAAAAATTCGGCTTCGACATCAAAGCCGCTAGGCTTCCGAACACCGCGGGAGACGCGCAGGTTCAGGTTCGCTCGGCTTCCATCGTCGGATACGACCCCGGCAATCACGGATCTCACGTTGCCGGCATCGCGGCCGGGCGGAAGACGATTTCCAATGATTCCGATCTCACGCTCGCGCGCGGGGTGGCTCCGAACGCGAAGATTCTCCTCAATCGCGTTTGTTCCAATAACGCGGGCTGCAACGCAACCGAAGCGATGATCGACATCGCAGTCAAAGGTCAGGCCGACGTGATCAATATGTCACTCGGCGGCCTGAGTCCTTTCAACGACGGGTACGGCGTGCAGGAAACCGTGCTGAATCGCCTAACGCAAATCGAGAACGTCCTTTTCGTGGTATCGGCCGGAAACTCCGGTCCCGGTCGCCAGACGGTCGGCAGTCCTTCGACGGCGCGCCTATCCTTAAGCGTTGGCGCAAGCGCCTCCCGCACTTTGATCGAGCGCCAATATCAGTGGCCGGGAACAGCCGGAAGTCCTACCGGAACTGAAGAAGAGTTCATGCTCTTTTTCTCGAGCCGCGGTCCAACCGCGAACGGAGGATTTAAACCGAACGTTGCGGCCCCCGGCACGGAGCTGAGCTCGGTTCAGCTCAATAGTGCCCGCGGTTCACGCGCGGGAATGGACGTTTATTGGGGTACTTCGATGGCGGCCCCGACAGCCACCGGCGCAGTCGCGCTCCTGCTCGATGCGGTTCGCAAATACAATGACCGCCACCCGGATCAAAAACTTACTGACGACATGATCCAGATCCGCGGTGTGATCATCGATTCCGCCCGGCCGTTCGACGTCAAACGCTTTGACCCGGCGACAGGCGAAAAGCTGACGGGCCAGTACACCTGGATCGACGAAGGCACCGGCCTGATCGATCTCTTGGCTGCCTGGAAAAAACTCTTCGCGCTTCGCGCATCCAGTCTCCCTCCGGCCGTTCGTCTCGCAGACGGAACACCGGTGGCGCTTGATTACGAAGTGATCACCTCGCTGACCAATCCGACCGGTGTGGCTTACGACGGCACCCGCGTGGGAGCCGCGAAAACGCCGGCTTTCGGAACCGGCATTTATTTGGATGCGGCGGGAACCGAAACTCTTCGGCAAGTGCATATTTCACGAAAACTTCCGGCCGCCGCGGCGGCCCGTGCGGAGGCCGGCGAACTCAATCGTCAGCTCGTGACCACGGCCGATGAGTTCGCACTCAAGACCGTCTATTACGGTTCGGACAAGGAATGGTTAAAGGTCGGGGTCCAGGACAGTCTGAATTGCGCGACCTCTGACTCTGCAAATCTGACCGTACTCGGTCGGGGTGCCGAGGTCGTCGTGAAAGAAGACGGCACCGGGACGCTAAACCCAATCCCAGGAAGCATTCTGAATTTGTGCATTGATCGCGCGGTAATCTCACGTGACCTTCCGCAGGGCGATAACGGCGCGCTGATCTCGGCCTACCGCATGGTCGGTGGCCAAGTGGAAGCGATTCCGAGTTTCGTGGTACCCGTTTACGTAACGGTTCCGCATCAGACACTGCGGGGATCCACCGCTTTCGAGGCGGTTTCCAAAGTGGAAAGTTTCGGCGTGGGCCGAAATTATGTGCGCGTTCCCAAAGGAACGAGCGTACTTCGAATCACGCTAGAAGTTCCGGCGGCGAAAGTCGATGACGCCGGACGCTTGGCCGTGGGCGAGAGCTGCTCGGGCGTTGAAGCGATGATCCAGGAAGCGAGCAACGTCTCCAAGACATTCACCACTCGCGCGGAAGCGCGTGTCGTGAACTGCGAGTCGAACGGTACGCCGGCGGCGAACGCGAAACGAAAAATCACCCTTACGCGCGCCAATCCGGCCGCGGGCATTTGGGACCTGCATGTCTTCGGCATCTATAAATATCGGAACTCCAATTACAAGCTGCGCGTCGACTACATCACGGCCGTGACCAGTCTGAACCGCATCGAAGGCGGCCTGTCGGCGCTGACTGGGTCACTTGATTTCACGATCAAGGAATCGTCACTTGCGGTCTATCCGGATTCCGCGAAGTCTTCCGTCGAGCTTAACGGATTCGAAGCCGATACCATTGGCAAGGTGGCAAAAGCGGAGTTCGTCATTCTGCCCGGAGTCACCGGAAAGTATCGCTCATATCCGATCGACGCCCAGTCCGTGACGATCACGACGGGCGGCTCGCCCGGCAATGACATCGACCTGATCGTGCTCTCGTGCGACGCAGACGCCACCGGCAACGCGGACGAAGCGACTTGCGAACCGGTCGCCACCAGCGGTGGCGCGACGGACGTAGAGCGCGCCGGATTCAAGCCAAAGGCCGGCAAGCTCTACGGCGTTCGTATCGAAGGATACGACGTGAAAGACGACGGCAACTTCACCAGCGGCGAGTTCGTGCAGCTTCCGACCGAGCGTGGATCGATCACGGTCAGCGGCCTTGCGCCGAATTTCGTCATAGCCTTTGAAATTTCCGCAGCGCAGCTCCAGACTAGTCGCATGGCCACGGATCCCTTGTTCACGTCCGGCAAATATCAACTCGGCGGGGCACTCACGGTGCGATCGGCGGATGATACGACGCTGGGGAGCCTGCTTGTGAAGATCAAGGGCAACTGATCCGCGTTCAGCGGCGGGTTCCTGCCGTCGTGCCAAAGTCGATCCGGTTCAACTGTCTAGCCGTTGCGGGATACCGCTTGGTGACTCCGTTCGGCCAACGAACGTCCAATGACAAAGCTGAACCGCGAGCCGCAGTCGGAATTCCGAAATGCAGAACCTCGGAAAGCTGATGATCCGCGCTGTATCCACTGGCGAGTTCCCTTCGGCCCAGTTCTTTTTGCGTCCGCCTGGACCCTGATATGAGCCTTACGCTGGCCCCCACCGGATATTCGGCGACTGCGGGTGCGGTGGACGAAAGCCTGACCTCGATCCAATCCAGATCACCGCCGCGCCGAGCGAGTCGATCGATCGTTTGATTCAAAAAGACCCGGCTGAACGCCTCCCGATTGCCGCGCGTAGTGCTGCTCGCAGCAACCACGTCCAAGTCGCCGTCTCCATCCAGATCAACGAATATTCCGCCCTTCGGGTTGATCACAGCGGTATCCAGCAAAGAGGTGACATCTTCGAAGACCCGCTTCGACTTCTGACGGAACAACCGGAGTTGGGTCTCGGGCGGATAGTCGGCGTTGGAAACAAGAAGATCCTGCCAGCCATCTAGATCGAAATCTCCCCACGCCGCGCTTTGATCGCTTTGATTCATGAACCGCGTCCGGCCCGGGAGATCCTTCCTCGGACGACGAGGCCGCGCGCGAACTTGAGCGTGCTCCGTACCGGCATCGTGAGCCCGTGTACGCTGAGCTCCTTGAAGTGGTTTCCGCCTTCGCTGAGGAAAACACGAATCGTCGAACTCCCCGTGGCCAGCTCATCAACGAAATAAAGATCCGGAACGTCGTCCGCGTTGAAATCAAACACCCCCGCCTGAGACGCCGGCATCTGCTCGGGTAAACCGAGCGTGTGCATCGCACTGACGAACGTCGCCTCGGAGGCCAGGACTCGATCTCTAGTTTCGCCGATTTCGGAAGCGGCGAATTCGGGCTGAACCGGTACATGCGAGCAGGCGCAGATGAATGCCGCGCAAAGGACCAACCGTGATTGCCTAAGGAGAGGGGGTGAAATGGCTGGGGAACGCCTCTAGTTATCGAACCTTCTTTCGCCAAAACCCCGATTATAACGCCAGTCATTTCGAGGTATTGCGAGCAGGTTGAAAACGCCGTGAGTGGAACTTCCACACAGCATGGAATGCCTCTTACAACGGTGATTCCACACGTTCCACACACTGCTCTGCGCAGAACCGTATAATCTCAACCGACGACGAAGCGAAGCTGCTGGCTCTCCCTTATCAGGAGTTCGATCAATCTTTCGGACACGGATGGAGCACCTATGGCGCAGTGGCATCTCCCGGCGTTTCTACTCCTTCGGCTTCACTTTGAGTGGTGTCCGTATCGTTTGGATAAAAGTCTGGACAGGCTCTTTTGTGCCGTTTTCGCTTGCGCCGCAACGTTTTATTAAAGACTTCCAAACTGAATTTTTCAAATTCGTCCGGTGTGCCCGGTGCCGGAGGATTTCCACCCTCCCCCGAGTTTCGTTTCGACTGAATACCTAACATTTCTATAACGGCAATTACATCTCGCCATTTAAGATCGATCCCATTTTCTCGACGAGTCTTACCTTTGCACCAAGTAATCTTGCTGCCACTCACAAACACTTTGCCCATGTAGAAAGGCTTGCGAAATCCTTCATAGGTTCGACTTCAGAAAACGACTGTACTCCAAAGTCGTGAGAAGCAGATACGGCAGTGGCGACCGCGCCCCGAAATAATCTGATGGGCGCTCAAGGATGTCCGCGTGAAGTTCTCCAATGGCGACAGCTACCCGAGGTTGTGCCTGAACGGTTTGCGCGATCTCAACGGTGTTGAGCGCCTTCCTGCGCAGCAAATCCAGATAGAGTTCGAGCGTTTTCTTATTGCGCATCAACTCATAGAACGCGGCTCCACCGTTTAATGCAAGCTCGGCAGAGTTGAGTTCAAGCGAAGCAGATGCCCACGCCATGAATTTTTCATGCAATGGGCGTGGCTCGATGTTGATTTCAGGGAGCGTGCGCTTCGGGAATTCCGTAAAGTGCGCTAGCATCAACACGCGCATTGCCTGATCGAACGCCAAGACATCAAGTGGCGGAACTACCCGCTGAAGTCCACAATCCTCGATTTGGGCATTTGATTCAGTGTCACGCTCGACGCAAATAACTTGGTTCACTTTTCTACTCATACGATCTTCTCCAGCTTGGCTTGGAGAAAGTCCTCACCGTTCTCTTTGATGTGGCGGACAGATGTGACCCGGTAGAACTGTTTTTCTTTTCCGCGCTCAAAACGAAAGCGGACAGACAAGACAGCATCCGGTTTTAGGAAGCCGCTGAACTGGACGGTGTACCGAAGCGCGAGGTCGCCCCTCGGTTCTAGTTGGCTTTCAAGGGATTGAATTTGGTCGGCGATGCGTTTCAGCTTCATCACTAAATGCAGAAATCAGTGAAGTATGCGAAGCCGTCGTTCCATCAGTTCAGAGGCAAATCCAAGCCCGCTCAGGGGTCAGTACCCCCTCCCTGGCAACATAACGTCAGGGAGTCTTGCGACACCCATACAGAGGGGGCATCCCGCCTAGACTCGGTAATCGTTCCACCTATGCAACGAAAACGGGCAATTCTTTACCTCAAAATCAGTTTGACCGACGACCTTGATGCCTTGATGCGTCAGACTGAGGTATGGGCGAAGCGTCGCCGACTCGTACTTACGGAGATCATCACTGAAGCGAATCAACGTCAGCCCAAGTTGCTACGCCTCCTATCGAGAGTTCGATCTCGACAGGAAACCGATTTCATCGTGAGCGCCAGCATCAACCACTTCTCCAGCTTGCCCAAATTTCTCCACACGCTTGCGCGACTCCAACAAACTGGAATCGGCGTGGGCTTCATGCGCGAGAACGTCTTGCTCGCTGGAAATGCGGGCGCTACTAAGACTCTCTACGAAGTCGCATCCAGCTACGTTGAAGCGGAAACATTCGGTCGCTCGCAAAAAATACGGCAAGCACTCTACGTTTCATCTCTGTTTGGAAGAAGGCTCGGCAAGCCCCGCTTACCTGAAACTCTGCGCCGAGAAGTCGAGCGGCAAATCCGAACAGGAAAATCATTACGAGAGATTTGCAGGGCTTTGGATAACAGAGTTTCACGCACAACCGTTGCCAAGGTTCGCCGCGAACTCAAGAAATCAGATGGAGTCTAAACCGCTAATTTGAACTGATTAGTATGAAAAAGAAGCTGCCACCGATCAGCCAGTCAGAACTTCGTGACATCATCAATGAGTACAGACTAGCAATGAACTCAGGTCTACTCGATAGTGCAAAGATCGCTCCGGTAATCGAAACGATGGAGTCCACATTTTGCGAACACTTCGGAGAGACTCTTAACGTGCCATCCGGTCACACTAATTCCTTTACAGATGGAATTGTTGCGGCATTGAAATCCATCAAGTAAACCCACTCACTCTGGAATGAAAGCCAAAGCTGCCTTCTTTTCGCCCTTGTACTTTTGCCTGAGTTCTTTATAAGCGGCGATCTCGTCACTCAAAAGCTGTACGGTCGGTCGAGTGCCCGTGTAGCCATCACTGTGCAAGTGCCCCTCAATGAATCCAGAAACGTATCCAAACTTATCGCACACACTCAGGGCGTGTTCCCGCGTGATGTAAAGCTCTCTCAGTTGTGCGTACTTCACCTGACGGTCGAAACGAAGCACAGTCCCGTTGAACATCTCCATGATGATGAACGCCTCGTAGCCCGCGCGCAAAAGTCCCATACCCTCTCGGACCAGTGCCTCGCGTTCGCTTGCGTCTTGGATTGCGATGGCTTCCTTCAGCTTCTTCTCAGCCTTTGCGGTATCCAGATATTCTTTTTCTAAATTAGGATGCGACCCAAGCGATACAACACCCGAGTCGAGCATGATCCGCTCAACCCAGTGGCAGGTGAAATCCACCCCAGCCTTTGAACACTCGTTCTTGAGGTCGTAAATGAACCCAAGGTCATGGGTGAACACGATGACCTGACGATTCTTTGAAGTGCGCGCGAGCTTCTTGGCGATCACTTCTTTGCGCTCATGATCGAGCGAGTTCACGGGGTCATCGAAGATGATGCCCGCTCGTATCCCGCTGATCTCAATTTCCGTGAAAAAGTCAGCAAGCGCGATGGCGCGTTGCTCACCCTCGCTGAGAACCTGCCCCGGTTGAAACCCTTCAACCGAGAGCTGGCGTAGGGTCTTGCCGGATACCCCGCGCTGCTCAAGGTTGATCTGATATGGTGCCTTGAGTTCTTGGCACTCCACATGAAAGAGCTGCTTGTACTTTTTATTCAAAAGTTCGTCGTGGATTTTCTTTTGAAGGTCCGTGATCGCTTTGGTTGTGATCTTGCGGCGAAGCTCACGGGCGGAATCCAGCCAGCGTAGATTGAGGACGTGTTTCTCAATGTCATCGTAATGTTCAGCGAGTTTTTCCCGATGCTTGAACACAGTAAGCTCTGCCTGGAGCTTCGTTTCGTCTTCCTTCATTTTTGCCACATTCAAATCCACGATCTCTTTGTCTAGGTTCTGCTCCATCGCGGTGAACGGGGCGATGTCAAACGAGCTGGTCAGGGTGAGGTCCGCCCACACGCCTGAGCCCAGGCACGAACGGATGCTCTCGATCTCTTTCTTCCGAGCGTCGATATGCGCGATGACCGTTGATAGAAATTCCGGGTCAGTCAAAACGAGCCACTTGTACAAACTCGAATCGGCGGCAGGTTTTGAGATCGAAAGCCCATCTAGCAAACGTGAATCGGATTGTAGCGACAGGTCCGACGATTTAAGTTTCTGTTCGGCTTCGCCCGACAAATATTGCCAGTACCGCTCGATGAGCGTCGCTGCCTCTTGAGTGAGGCTTTGTCTACAAAGGATGCACGGATCACCCGGCTTCGGGTAATCGTGTCCGTGGGGAGCCGTCTTCTGAAGACTGGCGAAGGACTGAGCCGACTGCAAAAATTCCTTCCAATGTGGCGACCCGACCGAACGGAAGCGCGCATCCTCGAACTGCTTTGTACCTGCCGCCTCCGCTTCCTTCTTTAAGGTCGTGTGACCTTCAATCCTACTCTTGTAGTGGCTTGCAGCATGGTGCGTGAAGTGTTGGTCCACACCTTTAACTTCAGTTTTGAGTAACCCGAGTGCGACCTTGATCTGTCCAAGCTCCTTCTTTTTTGCTTCCACGTCTTGTGTTTTGAGCTTGGCGATTTCAAGCTCCAGCTCCTTGACGCGTACTTGTTCCTCGGGGGTCAGTTTCGAGTGCGCCTTCACTTTTTCAAGATCAGTTTTCCCGGTTAGCCCTTCAACAGCCGCTTTGATCGTGGACGTACCGTCGAAATAGGAGGGAAGATTATTTGGCTTACTGCGCGTGGATACTTCGCCGTCGAACAACCCAGTTACAGTTGTGGTCAGGTGCGCAAGGCGCTCAAAGATTCCGAGTTCCTTGGGCGTGACGTAAATCTCATTGCCGCTGTTCAGATGAACTTGAACGCTTTTGGAGTCGAAAACAGCGAAGTGCTTGAACTCCGCCCTTACTTTTTCAGTGGGGAAGGAAACGTCGCTCGGCTTCTCGGTCCCGTCTTGAAAAACGAACGTCGCTTTCGGGAGCTTGTCAGACTTTGGACCGAAGATGTTCGGGAGAATGGTTCGGTCGCCCCGCGAGTAGAACGCCGTGTTCATGAGCCGAGCAAAGCCAGATTTCCCTGAGCCGTTACAACCAAAGACAACGGTGACGTTCGGACCAAAGGTAAGCCGCTGATTCGGACGGATCGCGTTCACGTGCTCGATGCTGTTGATCTCGGTCAGTCGCAGTTTTTTGAACTGTGCTGCATCAGTGCTGGTCGAAAAGAAGTCAGGTAGGTCGAGCGCCGCTTGTTCGAGGACTTCTACTGAGAGCTTGTGTTCGACAAGAAGGTGGGAGTACGCGAGCTTGGTGAAGTCACTTGGAACACCCGTGCCTGAAGCGGCGTGGGTTAGAAGTAGGCGTTGCCAGTACGGTAGCCGTGAAACAAACTCTGCCACCTCGGTCTGAATTGTTTTGATCTCCGCCATCGCACCCACGGTTACGGCACAGATAGCGCAGAGCATTATCGCTACGGTCTAATCGACGCCGGAACTCTCCCCCAAGGGGACGGAGCATAACGCAAGCGAGCGCCTCTGTCCTGAATGCTGCCCAGCAGCACGCAAGTTAAGTCAGTGAATATTTTCCGAGGGCGGGCTTTGGGATGGATCGGAAGCGTCCTGGAATCCCTGCGATGGCGATTGGGGTGCCACTGGACCCGCAAAGCGGGCGCTCAGGAAGGTCACGTTCCATTTACGAAGCGGTACTTTTGACATCCGTGAATGAATCCCTTGTCTACTCGCGCGGTGAACTCGCCTGTCACTTCGCCCTGGTTCCCGATAAACGGATCAATTGGCAATAGAAGCCATTCTTGATCGCCTTCTGCGAAGGTCAGCGCCCGATGCAGCCCTTCCACTCCCGTTGCGATCTTTCCTTCGATGTACTTTGCGACGTTGATGAGAATGACCCGAACGGCAGAGCCCTCGCGTCCCTGGATCTCATACGCTCTTGCGATGTCCATGAGTACGTTTGGTACTTGCCCGACGTTTCGCGGCAGGTAGCCCGGAAAGATCGCGGCGTAGATCGCGGGCTCAAGCTCCCGTATATTCTGGAAAACAGAGGTATCGCTCCAGTAGACGACTGTTTCCCAATCCGGGGAGTCATTGGGAACCGGCACGAGATCACGAGGCGGATCACCCGCCGCAAAGCATTTCGCCCGCTCAGGGCTTGCCGAGAACGACAAGAAGTGGGTTTTGTCCCAACCAATTGCGACGTGTTTGTTCACCGATTCGATAAGTGGGGCGTTGAATAAATCCTTCCCGCTGCCACCACTCGCAAGATTGGTGAGCAGACAGGAGCGGTCCCAAGTCGCATGAAGACCGCGCTTACGGGCAGGGTCGCTGTCGCCGCGATACAAGAGTTTTGGAAGCTCGATCATCTCAACAAGTTCTACCAACCGGGACTGCGGCTCAACAAGGAACAGTTGAATCGTTGGAGTCAAACTAGAGTCGGTAATCGTCGCGGAGAAGGTTGTTCCACATATGGAACCGGAGCGCCGCGCATATGGGAATCCACTAAACTCGAATGGAACTTCGCTTTCCTGAGCGGAGAAGTCGTCGATGATTATTAAGGTGATGAGATTAAAGGAGAACCTGAAGCACTACCTCGCATTAAAGGAGATCAGTGCCGCGCAACTCAGTCGTAAATGCAAATCCGACGCGGGCATCTCTGTACCCAAAGCCACGATCTCAAATTGGCTCGCGGGAGGCTCAGTTAGACGCATGGACTCCCTTTATGCGGTTTCCCGTGTCTTGGGCGTCAGCGTTGACGAACTTCTTTTTGGACAACCTGAACAGAAGAAAGTCAAATCCAAAGACAAGAATTCAATCATCGACATGCTGATAGACGGCAAGGATGGCTGGCTATCCGGTCGCTTTGAAATCAGATTGCGCAAATTGAGGGACGAAGAATGAAAGGGAGAAAAAAGATGAAAGATGCTGGTTGGAAAAAGATCGTTCCCGCAATCATCGTCTTTTTGTCCACCATCAACATCTTCTCGCCTCAAGCACATGCGGCGGATGACTTGTATTCAAAGTGTTTCGAGAAGCACCACCTAGCGTCTTGTGAATCTTTAGAAACAAATTCAGCTACCGACGAGGAACGAATTAAATTTGGAGGAGAAGCCTGTCGGCTTGGGGCGGAAATTAGCTGTCGGTTTGCAATCAACTCTGCACAGAAACTTGGTAAGAAGAAAGAACTAGCAGAATTCCAGATTAAGTATACCGAGCTACTGAAAAAGTCTTGTGGCAGCAGCGTATCCGACCTTGATTTTTTATCCTGTGGACAGCTCGCGCGCCTCTCTCCTTCTAAGGAAGAGAAGATGAAACTCGGACGAAAAGTTGGAGACTACTTTTTAGCCCAATCTGAACGCAAAGCAGGTACAGAGGCAGCGGAAGCCTTAGTAACAGCGATCATGGGATACTATGAGGCGGGCGACTCTGAGAAGGCGACTCAGATGGCAAAGAAAGTTATGCCCAACCTTATTTCCATGTGCCGAATGAATGGCAACAACTCCGCGTGCCAGGACACGGTTCGTCTTGAGAGAATACAAAAGAAGAGAGGCTGGCTAGACTCTTTTTCTGACTTTTAGCGTGACCGCAGGAATCAAGCTCGCAGCTATTGTATTGGTCCTGTCCCCGTCGCTAGGGCGCGCCGATCCACCTGAGAACTGGGTGTTCAAATGGAATCGCCTTTTACAAGGTGCGGTAACAGACCCTACCGCGCAGCTCGAACAAGTAGCAGAGGCACTTGAAAAACAGGACTACGCGCGCCTTGCGAATCTAGCGGCATCAAAGGTCTATGACAAAGACCTTTCTACTTGGCGTGCCCTACCGTTAGAGCGAGAGGTAATTTACGGCTGGATTTTAAAGCTCCGAATAGATCAGTTCAACGATCTCTATTACTGGCAAAAGAAACGCGGGACCGACCTTGAAGTTGCTCGGGAGAACGTCGGCATCGCTTACAGAAGACTCGCAAGATGCGAGAATCTCCACCTGTGGTCCCGGCTCGCAGTAATTCGAGCACAAGAAATCTCCGAAGGTAGCACGAATATCGGATGGCGCAGCCCTACTCGTCAGGGACTCGACCAGAAATGGACGTTCTATGTCGGCGCGGACAACATAGGCACTTTGCTTAATGACTACGAGAACCTTTACGTCCATCAGGTCCGCTATCGAAAACCCAGCTTTCTAACCGTCATGTGGGGCGTGTTTACCTTACGAGTTCTATTTGTGGTAAGCGCCGATGAGGACCGTGAAGTTGATTTAGTAAAGCGTCACTTCTACTTGGAAATCGACGACGCATCAGGGAAGCCTCTGAAGTTGCCGGAGCTAGAGGAAATGGCAGCGAAGGAACGGGAACGCATCAAGCGTGAGGTCGAAGCCGAATAGCTAGTTTCGGTAATCGGTGTGGAGGATTCCATGCCCTTACTTCGACGTGTCTTTAGCTTTCAGGAGTTCGACCCCAAAGCCTACCGTGATAGTCCCGATATTACGGTCATCGCTCTACGGTTTGTCATATTGGCAGCGTTGGTGGTCGTGCCGGTGTTGTTCGTGTTGGTTCGTCAAGCGATCCACCAAGCTCCGGTGATAGGATGGCTCCTGGCGCTCGTCGTCGCATTTTATATCCCGTTGGTGTTTCTATTTCGTAGAACTTCAGTGCGCGTCAGCTCCGACTACCGGATCACTCTGAGAAACCCAAAGAGCATTCAAATCTGCGACCTGCTGGACGGCATTACAGCCGCGTGCGCCTTCTTTCTGTTAGCGGGCTTTGCCGTCCTTGCGCTGGGGCGATGAATATGAATTCGTGGGAAGAAATTCTAGCCATACCCGCCGTCAAAGTGCTGCTCCAGGTGGACAGTCCACTAGATTATATTTCATGGGTCTTCTTCGCCTTACTCTCATTTTTTTTAGTAGCAGCCCCAATCTCGATGCTCTTGGGTCAGATTCGATTGATTGTTGAAGTGATTCAGCGTCGGCGACCAACTCAGCTCGGGCATCTGCCGAAGAAGACACGCGACCTACTGGATGACTCAAGTACGGAACTTCGGGCGTTACGGTCTGTTCTCGATCCCCGGCAACGTGTCGAGCTGTTGGAACGAATCATCGACAACATTCAGACCGATGACTCGCGGTTGGGTCAATCTCTTTGCAAGCAGTTTAGGTCACGTCTGAAGCAAGAGCGTAAATTGGCTCGAAAAGAGAAATACCGGCTGAAGATTTCCGCGATGGGTGATCGAGGAAAACAGTCGTACCTACTGCCCCATGTTCAAGGTTCGGCATGACATGACGCGAGTACAGAAGTGGTCATGCCGACTAGCCCTTGCATACAAGCAGTCGTCCAACGGCTTTCGCAGGAGGCGGATCATGGACATCGTTCAACGACGGCGATTAGACAGCGATCTGTTTCAAGCAGTTGTACTGGGGCTTTTCTTTGTGCAGGAGTGACTATGGATCGACTCAGGCGCATGGGCTATCCTTTACCAACGCATCCGAAAGTCTACGCCTTCGGAATCTTTCACGGCTACGTCGCCCCAAGCTACGACATGACGTTCTCTGAACACGTGGAGAAGCTGATGTTGGAACGGAACCTCGACCGTGAGTCTTCGCAGGCGCTTGTTACTGAGATGTTGCGCGACGACTTTGATCGGTTCTTCTGGAATAAATTCGGTTTTGAAGACAAAGGCAAGTGATCGCGGCTGCTCATTATCTCCAAATGCAAGCCCAGCCCTGAAAGGGCGTGGCTATGACAAGTCGTTAAGCGCCTTCTACGAGCAAAGGATTCAGAGAAAGAGTTTCCTGTCAGGTCGAGCGTCTTTGGACCCTCAGAAGGTCCATAAACAATCCTGGGGCTGAAATCTCTAGCGCCTTGTTCATCGCTCGCCCGTCAGTTGATTTTGTATCCAATAAAAGATAGAAGCGTGAGTTTGTAACAAGCCCATTTTAGAGGTCTACCTGTGCCTGCCGCCGTCAACAGTTTGTCGGCAATGGTTTCTGCTCACCGAGCGAAAATACCCAAAAGAATTTCTGTGGATTCCTGACGAAAATGTCCCACTAATTTCCCCGCGATTATGTCCCCTGTGTCGGCGGGCGCGGGCTAGGAGTTAACAGCGTTTGGATAACAATCATTCTTTCGTTGGGATGAGT
>Ga0163144_10000667_pt1 | contig 81284 bp, 64 predicted proteins | sample OliLak19BULKMAT1_FD_123175 | JGI IMG/M metagenome (GOLD analysis project Ga0163144, IMG submission 123175) | Freshwater microbial mat bacterial communities from Lake Vanda, McMurdo Dry Valleys, Antarctica - Oligotrophic Lake LV.19.BULKMAT1 | ecosystem: Environmental > Aquatic > Freshwater >... | reverse complement strand
GTGATCGGCTACAGCGTGGACGATTTTGCGCGGGTCGTCGCTGAACTCGACGGGGAAACGGGCGTGGATGCGTTCGAGCTGAATGTGAGCTGCCCCAACGTGAAGGCCGGAGGGCTCGAGTTCGGCGCTGATCCGACGGCGCTGGCAGCGCTGGTGCGTGCCACGCGAGCCCGGACGGCCCGTCCGATCTTCGTGAAGCTGTCACCGAGCCTCGGTGCGGGAGTCGTGGAGGCGGCGCGCGTGTCGGTCGATGCCGGTGCCGACGGACTCACGCTGGTGAATACGATGCCGGGTCTGGTCGTGGACACCGAGCGCCGGAAACCCAGAATCGGATTTGGTACCGGCGGCGTGAGTGGGCCGGCGCTGCTTCCGTTTGGCGTGCTCGCCACGTGGCGCGTCAGTTGCGCGCTGCCCGCAGTGCCGATCATTGGTCTCGGTGGCGTGTCCACGGCGAATGACGCCATTCAGTACCTGATGGCCGGGGCCTCGCTGGTGGGCGTCGGCACGGCCGCCCTTCGCGATCCCCGAGCGCCGGAACGCATCGCGCGTGAACTTGACCGCTGGGCAACAGCCCACGGTGTGTCGGACCTGGGCACGCTCACCGGAACGCTGGAATGGCCGTCATGAGCATCACCTCTGAGCAAGCCGACGGCGCGAGTGCCGTGACGACGTCGATGGTTACACCGATCGTCGCGTTGGACGTGGCGGATGCGGACGCAGCGCGTGTGCTCGTGGCACGCCTCGGGAGCGCGTGTGACTTCTACAAGGTCGGCCTCGAGCTTTTCTCCGCTGCAGGCCCGTCCATCGTGTCGTGGCTTCGCGGGGAGGGGAAGCGGGTGTTCGTCGACCTCAAGCTCCATGACATCCCGAACACCGTGCGCAGCGCCGCTCGGGCGGTGGCCAAGGGCGGTGCGTCGCTGTTGACCGTGCACGCGTCGGGCGGGGCCGCCATGATTCAAGCGGCGGTCGACGGGGCGGCGGAGGGCTCGAGCCTCGCGTCGGCGGGACGCGCGAGTGACGGCAACGATCCCACGTGCGCAATTCTGGGTGTAACGATTCTTACCAATCTCGACGCGTCCGCGATCGAGTCCGCGTGGGGCAGGCAGGGCGTGAGCGTCGAGGCCGAGGTGGTGCGACTGGCTGGACTCGCACTCGGTGGTCATGCGGCGGGCGTCGTCTGTTCCGGGCATGAAGCCGCCGCCGTCCGAGCGTCGTACGGTCGGAGCCTTGGCACCTTGATCCCAGGCATCCGGCTGCCTGGCGGCGATCCGCATGATCAGCGGCGTGTGATCACGCCGGCCTCGGCGGCCGCCGCGGGTGCTCGGTGGATCATCCTTGGGCGGGCGGTGACTGGTGCGGATGACCCGGTGGCGGCACTGCATGACGTGCACGCGGCACTTGCCGAAGTGACATAAGTCGTCTACGATTCAGGTCTTGCCCAGTTTCGGGTTCGGTTCTTTCGGTCGTCGACCGCGGGAACTCGCACGTCGGGCAGGAATCCGTAGGCCGACCCGCCGGTCACATCGCTTCACGCGTGCGCGGGATCGGAAGCAGTTCTTGACGAGAGCAACACCGTCGGAAGGTGCTTCGCGATGCATCACGCGTGATGAACACATGGGGAGTCCAGCCGGCCAACGCGAGTTGGTGCGGGAGGCTCCGTCGGCGCATATGCGTCGAGGTATCCCGTGAAAGTTCGCAGCAGCGTTAAGCCGATTTGTGAGCACTGCAAGGTCGTCAAGCGACAGGGCGTGACTCGCATCATCTGCAAGCGCAACCCCAAGCACAAGCAGCGTCAGGGCTAAGGGGAGCGCTCACATATGGCACGTATCGCAGGCGTCGATCTCCCGCGCGACAAAAAGGTCGAGATCGGACTTACCTACATCTTTGGAATCGGCCGCGCGATGGCGCAGCGGATTCTGGCTGCCGCGGGCGTGAGCCCGGCGCAGCGCGTTCGCGATCTCAACGACGCGGACGTCAACAAGCTCCGTCAGGAAATCGAGCGCAATCATCGGGTCGAAGGTGCTCTGCGCACTGAAGTCGCGATGAACATCAAGCGTCTGATGGACATCGGCTCGTACCGTGGCACGCGCCACCGCCGTGGCTTGCCCACGCGTGGTCAGCGCACGCACACCAACGCGCGCACCAAGAAGGGGCCGCGCCGCGCCATTGCGGGCAAGAAGAAGGTGACCAAGTAACCCATGGCTACCGCAAAGAAGACCAAGCGCGTCGTCGAGGCCGAAGGCATCGCCCACGTCAGCGCCACGTTCAACAACACGACCATCACGATCACCGACATGCATGGCAATGCCGTGTCATGGGGGTCCTCCGGCAAGGCGGGATTCAAGGGATCGAAGAAGTCGACGCCGTTTGCCGCCACGGTGGCCTCCGAGCAGTGCGCGCGCGAAGCGCTCACGGCCGGCGTCCGCCGCGTGCATGTGCGCGTGCAGGGTCCGGGGAGTGGTCGCGAGTCCGCCATTCAGGCGCTCGCGGCGGCCGGTCTCCAGGTCAAGTCCATTCGCGACGTGACCCCCATCCCGCACAACGGCTGCCGTCCCCCCAAGCGTCGGAGGGTCTGACCATGGCTCGTTATACAGGTCCGAGCTGCCGTCAGTGCCGCCGCGAAGGACAGAAGCTGTTCCTCAAGGGCACCAAGTGCTTCACCGAGAAGTGCCCCGTGGAGCGTCGTCCGTACGCTCCGGGTCAGCACGGTCAGGCCACGGCGCGTCGCAAAAAGCTTTCCGAGTACGCCAAGCAGCTGCGCGAGAAGCAGAAGATCAAGCGCATGTACGGCATCTCGGAGAAGCAGTTCCGCAACACGTTCGACCGCGTCGCGTCGACGCCGGGGATCACGGGTCACAACCTGCTCGCGGCGCTCGAAACGCGTCTCGACAACGTGATCTATCGCATGGGTTTCGCGCCCAGCCGCAAGGCCGCGCGTCAGCTCATCCGGCACCGTCACATCGAAGTGAAGCAGCGCATCCTCGACGTGCCATCGTATCAGGTCCGTCCGGGCGAAGAAGTCCGCGTCAAGCAGTCGTCGCGGGAGATGGTGTTGGTCATGGCGGCGCTCGAGCAGAGCGGGCGCGGCTCCTCGCTCTCCTGGATCGCGGTGGACAAGGAGTCGTTCAGCGGTCGGGTGCTGGAGAAGCCGGCGCGTACCGCGATTCCGTTGGCGGCGCAGGAACAGCTGGTCGTCGAACTGTACTCGAAGTAAGGACGCCGACCACCAAGTGTCGAGCTTCGGGTTCGGGCTTCCGGTCTTGAGTTGGAGAGTTCCTCTCGAAGCCCAGGACCTGAACGTCAAACCCGACACCTGGTGGTTAGCCGTCTCGCGTTCGCACCAAAGGCAGTCGTCGGTCGGGACCCTCACTCCCTTACGGAGCTACCGCGCGTGTGGGGCGGGGTAGCGCGTCGCCGGGCCGCAGCTCCCGGTGTGACCATCACAGGACTTTCAGCTCCATATGGCAAATACGATCGATCTCAGCGGGCTTGTTCGTCCGCAGCTCGTTGAAGCAACGAAGCGCGAGGACAACCCCAATCTGGCCGAGTTCCGGCTGCAGCCGCTCGAGCGCGGTTTCGGTCACACACTCGGCAACGCGATGCGTCGACTGCTCCTGTCGTCGCTGCGTGGGTCTGCGGTGTGGGCGTTCCGTATCGAAGGCGTCGTGCATGAGCATCAGACGATTCCTGGTGTCGTCGAAGACGTGCACCAGATTATCGGCAACCTCAAGACGTTGACGCTGGCGCTTCCTGACGATGTCGAGCAGGCAGTGCTGCGTCTCGTGAAGAGTGGGGCCGGTGCCGTCACGGCCGCCGACATCCAGATCGGCAGCGTCGGTGGTGCACGGGTCATCGATCCGTCGCATCACCTGTTCACCGTGACGGACGACCGCGATTTCAACGTCGAACTGTACGTCAACAAGGGTCGTGGCTACGTCGAGCGTGACGAGCATCCGGCCGACAAGAATCTGTCTGTCGATGTGGTGCGCATCGACGCGATCTACAGCCCGGTGCGTCGCGCCAACTTCACCGTCGCGGAAACCCGCGTCGGACAGCGCACCGACTACGATCGCCTGTCGCTCACGGTGGAAACCAACGGCACGATGTCGCCCGAGGAAGCCGTCAGCTACGCCGCAGCACTGGCCCAGACCCACTTCCAGTATTTCGTGGGTTTCGGCTCGTCTGCATCTGCACAGCCCGGCACAGGTGGCGACGGCGCAAACAGCGACGCGCTTCGTCTGGCTGAGTTGTTCCGTACTCCGATCGACGACCTAGAACTGTCGGTTCGCTCGGTCAATTCACTCAAGAATTCCAACATCCGCTCGCTCGGTGATCTGGTTCGCCAGACCGAGGCGCAGATCCTTCAGGTGAAGAACTTCGGCAAGAAGTCCCTGCAGGAAATCGCCGCACTGCTCGAGAAGGAAGGGCTCAATTTCGGCATGCGTTACGAAGAGAGCACGGACGGTGTCCGTATTCTCGATATGGGCACCGCGCCCAGCCGCGCCGCCGAAAACGCGCCTGACGACGACGAAGACGAGGAGTAATTTTCCATGCGCCATCGCAAGGCCAATCGCCAACTTCGGCGGACCAGTGAACAGCGCTTGGCGCTGCTCCGCAACCTCGCCACCTCGTTGATCGAGTCTGGCGCGATCGAGACGACCGAGGCGAAGGCGAAAGAACTCCGCCCATTCGTCGAGAAGCTCATCACCAAGGCTCGCAGCGGCACGCTCCACGCGCGTCGCCTCGCGGCCAAGCACGTCCACAAGCGTGGCGCGGCAGACAAGCTCTTTCAGGAGCTCGGTCCTGCATTCGCCACGCGTCCGGGCGGCTACACGCGCATTCTGAAGACCGGCCACCGCAAGGGTGACGGCGCAGAAATGGCGCGCATCGAACTGATTCTCAGCTGAAGGGGAGCACGGACATGGCCATCAATCGGAGCCGTTGCTACCACTGCGATAAAGGCGTCGCCTTCGGCAACAGCGTATCACATGCCAACAACAAGACGCGTCGCACCTGGAAGCCCAATCTCCAGGTCGTGCGTACGGTCAGCGGCGACAAGATCATCAAAGTCAAGGTGTGCACGCGCTGCCTCGCCGCGGGCAAGGTGCCTCGCGCACCTCGCGGCCAGGTCGCCGCGGTCTGACGCACGCGGTGCGCACGACAAAGCGGGGAGCTCGCAGCACTCGGGCTCCCCGCTTTCGTACATGGGTGACCAGCGGTCAATCGCGCGAGTTGCGAGTGAAACGACCGCCTGGCTTGGCGCCGGAACCCCAACATCCGATCCTCTTTTGAAAACGGCGCTGATCACCGGCATCACCGGGCAGGATGGATCCTATCTCGCAGAGCTGTTGCTCTCGAAGGGCTATCGCGTGGTGGGCGTCGTGCGTCGCTCGTCGACCACGCCGTTCGAACGCATCGCGCATCTGGTCGATCGCGTCGAGTTCGCCTCGGCGGACCTGCTCGATCAGACGTCACTCACCGATGTCGTGCAAGCGTGCGCGCCCGACGAGATCTACAATCTCGCCGCGCAAAGCTTCGTCCAGACTTCGTGGGGCCAGCCCGTGCTCACGGGAGAGTTCACCGCGCTTGGCGTGACGCGGGTGCTCGAAGCGCTGCGCAAGGCCGCGCCCAAGGCGCGCTTCTATCAGGCCAGTTCGAGCGAACAGTTCGGTAAGGTGGTGGAGACTCCACAGCGCGAAGAGACGCCGTTCTACCCACGCAGCCCATACGGTGTCGCGAAGGTCTACGGCCATTGGATCACGGTGAACTATCGCGAAAGCTTCGATCTCTTCGCCGTGTCAGGGATCCTGTTCAACCATGAGTCGCCACGCCGCGGACTCGAGTTCGTGACGCGCAAGATTTCCGACGGCGTCGCGCGCATCAAGCTCGGACTGCAGCAGGAGTTGCGACTCGGCAATCTCGATGCGCGCCGCGACTGGGGTTTCGCGGGTGACTACGTCGATGCGATGTGGCGCATGCTGCAACAGGATTCTCCGCAGGACTACGTCATTGGCACCGGCTATACCTTCTCGGTCCGGGAGTTCTGCGACGCCGCGTTCAGCACGGTCGGACTCGACTATCGCGAGTTCGTCGTGCAGGACGAGCGCTTCTTCCGTCCGGCCGAAGTGGATCTGCTGGTGGCCGACCCGTCGCGCGCCAAGGCCGAACTTGGATGGCAGCCCCAGGTCGCCTTTGCGGGCCTCGTGCAGATGATGGTCGAGGCAGATCTCGATCGATACTCTCGCGCTCGGTGAACACGCGCATGACGTCTGCGCTTACCGTGACACGCCTGGCATGCCGCACGCGCTGATCACCGGCGCGGCCGGGTTCGTGGGTCGATGGCTGACGGCCGCGATGCGCCGCGAGGGTATCGCCGTGACCGCACTGGCGTTGGAACCGGTAGCGGCGGTGCCGTCACCACTGCAGGCACTCGCGGAAGCCTCCGTGCAGAACGAGTCACCACTGAGCGCGCCGTTGACCTGGATGATCGGGAACCTGCGCGACGCAAGCTACGTGACGCAGGTCGTGAACGCCGCGCCGTTCGATTTCGTGGTGCACCTGGCGGCGATCTCGCACCTCTCGGCCGCCGAGTCCGATCCGGCAATGGCGTGGGAGATCAACGTCACGTCCACCGCCAGCTTGTTGCACGCGATCGGACTCGCGCGGAGTGCAGGCACCATGGATCCGACGGTACTCATCGTCGGCAGCGCGGAGCAGTACGGCCGACGGTCCGCGGGCGAGGAGCCGATCGCCGAATCGGCCCCGCTGGAGCCGCGCACCGTGTATGCGGCGACCAAATGCGCGCAGGAGACGTTGGCGCTGCAACAGTGGCGGGCGAAGGGGCTTCGCGTGGTGTTGACGCGCAGCTTCAACCACAGCGGCCCCGGGCAGGAAACGCGCTTTGTGCTTCCCGCGCTCGTGCAGCGTGCGCTGGGGTTGCGCGACGCGCCGGCCGGTGCGCCGCTGATCATGGGCAACACGACGCCGGTGCGCGATTTCCTGCATGTAAGTGATGTTGTCGCTGCGTATATTTCGCTCTGCCGACGGGGCACGCCTGGCGAGGCGTACAACGTAGCCAGCGGCACCGGACGGTCGGTGCAGTCGATCGTGGAATCGGTTCTCGCGCGCACGGGTGTGCAGGCGGAAATCTCGGTCGATCCAGCGCTGCTTCGCCCGGTCGACGTCCCCGCGCTGGTTGGGGATCCGCGCAAGCTGCAGCACGCCACAGGGTGGCGCGCCACGCGTTCTTTCGAAGACATCATCGACGATTTGATCCATGCCTCGACGCTCTGACCTGCACCGCATTCTCGTCATCGGCTCCGGGCCGATCGTGATCGGGCAGGCCGCTGAATTCGATTACTCCGGCACCCAGGCCATCAAGGCGCTGCGTGAAGAAGGCTACGAGGTCATTCTCGTGAACTCGAATCCGGCCACGATCATGACCGATCCGGAGTTTGCCGATCGGACATACATCGAACCGGTGACTCCCGAGTTCGTGGAAAAGGTCATCGCGCGCGAACGGCCCGATGCGATTCTGCCGACCATGGGTGGACAGACGGCCCTGAACGTTGCGCTCGCGTTGTACGACAGCGGCGTGCTCACGAAGTACGGCTGCGAGTTGATCGGAGCGAACGCGCGCGCCATTCGCGTCGCAGAAGATCGCAAGCTGTTTGCCGAGGCAATGAAAAGGATCGGACTCACCTGTGCCGCAGGACGCACCGTGACGACGCTCGACGAAGCGTTGGCGGGCGTGGAAGAGACGGGGTTCCCGGCGGTCATTCGACCGTCCTTCACGCTCGGCGGCACAGGCGGCGGCATTGCCTACAACCGCGAAGAGTTCGAGCGGATGGTGCTCCGCGGTCTCGATCTGTCGCCCGTGCACTCGGTGCTCATCGAGTGTTCGTTGCTTGGATGGAAGGAGTACGAGCTCGAACTCATGCGCGATCACGCCGACAACGTGGTGATCGTCTGCACGATCGAGAATCTCGATCCGATGGGTGTGCACACCGGCGACTCCATCACCGTCGCACCGGCGATGACGCTGACCGATCGCGAGTATCAGACGATGCGCGATGCGGCCGTCGCGATCATTCGCGAGATCGGTGTGGAAGCGGGCGGTTGCAACATCCAGTTCGCCGTCAACCCGACGAACGGCGATCTGATCGTCATCGAGATGAATCCGCGCGTGTCGCGTTCGTCGGCGTTGGCGTCCAAGGCGACGGGATTTCCGATCGCACGCATTGGCGCCAAGCTGGCGGTGGGCTACACGCTCGACGAGGTGCCGAACGACATCACCAAAACAACGCCGGCGAGTTTCGAGCCGGTGCTCGACTACGTGGTGGTGAAGTGTCCGCGCTTTGCGTTCGAGAAGTTCTCAACGAGCGATCCCGGTCTGACAACGCAGATGAAGTCGGTCGGCGAGTCGATGGCCATCGGTCGCACGTTCAAGGAGGCGTTCCAGAAGGCCCTGCGCGCACTTGAGACGGGACGCCCTGGTTGGACGGTGGGTGAGCGGCTGATCGACGATCGACTGACCGAAGTCTCGCGCGAAGCGCTGCGCGGCGCGCTGCGTCGCCCGACACCCGAGCGCATCTTCCAGCTCAAGCACGCGATGTTGCTCGGCATGCAGACGGCCGAGTTGCATGAGATCACAGGGATCGATCCGTGGTTCCTGGAGCAGTTGCGCGAGCTGATCGACGCGGAAGCCGAGTACAGCGCCGAGCCGATGATCGATGCCGACGGGATGCGTCGCATGAAGCGCAGTGGCTTCTCCGATCGTCAGCTCGCGACACTGCGCGGCGAGACCGAAGCGACCGTGCGCGCGCATCGCTGGGCGCTTGGTGTGCGCCCCGCGTACAAGATGGTGGATACCTGCGCCGGCGAATTTCCGTCGAGTACGCCGTACCTCTACGGCAGCTACGAAGAAGAGAGTGAAGGGGCGACGGCAGGTCGCCGGAAAGTTGTGATTCTCGGCTCCGGCCCCAATCGTATCGGGCAAGGCGTCGAGTTCGACTACTGCTGCGTGCGTGCGGCGCTTGCGCTGCGCGAGCAGGGCTACGAAACGATCATGGTCAACTCGAATCCGGAAACGGTATCGACGGACTTTGACATCTCCGATAAGCTGTACTTCGAGCCGCTCACGCTCGAAGACGTGTTGGAAATCGTGGAGCACGAGCAGCCCGTTGGTGTGATCGTGCAGCTGGGTGGACAGACACCGCTCAAGCTCACGCGCCCGCTCGAAGCGGCCGGCGTGCGCATCCTCGGCACGTCGCCCGACGCGATCGATATCGCGGAAGACCGGCGTCGTTTCGAGAAGCTCACGCGCGAGCTTGGCATCATGCAGCCAGCCAATGGAACGGCGACAAGCGTGGACGAAGCCGTAGAGATCGCCGAGTCGATCGGCTACCCCGTGCTGGTCCGTCCGTCCTATGTGCTGGGCGGGCGTGCGATGGAGATCGTGCATGACGCGACGTCATTGCGCGACTACTTTGAGCGGGCGGCGCGCGTGAGCGAGGATCGCCCCGTGCTGGTCGACCGCTTCCTCGAGGACGCGTTCGAGGCGGATGTCGACGCGTTGAGCGACGGAACGGACGTGGTTATCGGCGCGGTGATGGAGCACATCGAGAGCGCCGGCATTCACTCCGGCGACTCGGCGTGTGTGTTGCCGCCATATCTCATTCCCGCCGAAGCGGCGGAACAGATGCGCGTGCACACGGTGGCGTTCGCGAGGGCGCTCGGCGTGGTGGGGCTGATCAACGTGCAGTACGCGTACAAGGACGGCGTGGTATACGTGATCGAAGTGAATCCACGCGCGTCGCGCACGGTGCCGTTCGTCTCCAAGGCGATCGGTGTACCGCTGGCGTCGCTGGCCGCGCGACTCATGCTTGGCGAGACGTTGGCGCAGGTGGGATTCACGCAGGAGATCGTGCCGCATTACGTGAGCGTGAAGGAAGCTGTTTTCCCGTTCAACAAGTTTCGCGATTTCGATCCGGTGCTGGGCCCCGAGATGCGCTCCACGGGCGAAGTGATGGGGATCGACGACAGCTTTGGCGCGGCGTTCCTCAAGTCGCAGCTGGCGGCCGACAACGCGCTGCCTCGCGAAGGGGCCGTGTTCCTCACCGTCAACGATCACGACAAGCCGATTGCGGCGCGGCTTGCCAAGCGTTTTCACGAGCTTGGATTCAAGCTCTTCTCCACCAGCGGCACCGCGTCCTACCTGCGCGCGCAGGGAGTGCCGGTGGAGACGGTACTCAAGGTTCACGAGGGGCGGCCGCACGGCGTTGACCTGATCCTGAACGGCGATGTGCAGCTGCTGGTGAACACGCCGTTGGGCAAGCACGCGCAGGTGGACGACGAACGACTGCGCCAGGCCGCGATCTCGAATCGCGTGCCGTATACCACGACGTTATCGGCAGCGAGTGCGGCGTGCGAAGCCATTGCGGCGCGTCAGTCGCGTGAGCTCGATGTGCGCTCGGTGCAGGAGTGGCATCAGCTGCTCGATGCGCATCGCGGTGTGCCCGTGCGCGAAATGAGGTCGGTGCGGCCGGTGCCGGCGTGAGCGGCAGTGCGGCCATGATCGGTACGGTGGGCACAGGGCACGTCGGCGCTGGTGCGACGCTCGGCGACGGTGCGCTCGTGCACGAGTCGGCCTATGTGGACGACGGGGCGGTGATTGGTGCCAGGACGCGGGTCTGGCATTTCTGCCATGTGCTCGGTGGTGCCGTCATCGGCGAGCGCTGTTCGCTCGGGCAGAACGTCGTCGTGATGAACAGCGTTCGCATTGGTGACAACGTCAAGATCCAGAACAACGTCTCGGTATACGAAGGCGTGGAACTGGAGGACGACGTGTTCTGCGGCCCGTCGATGGTGTTCACCAATGTCTTCAATCCGCGCAGTGCCGTTTCGCGCAAGGACGAGTACCGCAAGACGCTGGTCAAGCGTGGTGCGAGCATCGGCGCGAATGCCACGATCGTCTGCGGTGCAACGATTGGCGCGTATGCGTTCATCGGCGCGGGCGCCGTGGTCAATCGCGACGTGCCGGACTTCGCGCTGATGGCCGGCGTGCCGGCGCGGCGCATCGGCTGGATGTCGGAAGCGGGCTTTCGTATGGAGTCGCTCAGCGTGTCACTTGGCACCAGCGTCGAAGAGCGGTTGCGGTGTCCGGGGACTGGTGCGTTGTACGAGCGCACGGGCACGGTGGTGACTCGCATTCAGGAGCAGGGATGACTCAGGGCGTGATTCCCGAGGGACAGCCGATTCGCATCGCGCTCGTGGGATGCGGTCGCATTGCCAAGAATCACTTCGACGCGATTGCCAGGATTGATGGCTTGCAGATCGTCTCGGTTTGCGACGTGGTGGAGTCACGTGCGCGTGATGCCGGCGCGTTGAATGGCGTGCCCTGGTTCACCAACATCGAAGCGATGCTGGCGCACGTCCCATCCGACGCCGTGGTGATTTCCACGCCGTCCGGCTTGCATCCGCAGCACGGCATTCTCGCCGCCAAGGCCGGACGTCACGTCATCTCCGAGAAGCCGATGGCGATCACGCTGGCCGCGGCGGATGCGCTCGTGCAGGCCTGCGATGACCATCACGTGCAGCTGTTCGTGGTGAAGCAGAACCGTTTGAATCCCCCGATTCAGCTGCTCAAGCGCGCCATCGACAATGGTCGCTTTGGCCGTATTTACATGGCCAACTGCACGGTACGGTGGCAGCGCCCGCAGGAGTACTACGACCAGGCGCCGTGGCGCGGCACGTGGGAGTTCGACGGCGGTGCGTTCATGAACCAGGCCTCGCACTACGTCGATCTCATGCAGTGGCTCATCGGACCGGTCGAGAGCGTGATCGCCAAGACCGCCACGATGGCGCGTCGCATCGAGGCCGAGGACTGCGGCGTGGCCGTGCTCAAATTCCGCTCGGGTGCCATCGGCACGATCGAAGTCACGATGCTCACCTTCCCGAAGAACATGGAAGGTTCGATCACCGTGCTCGGCGAGAAGGGCACCGTGAAGATCGGCGGCACCGCGGTGAACAAAGTCGAACACTGGACCTTCGCCGACTACGATGACGACGACAAACTCGTGGAGCAGTCGAGCACCAATCCGCCCACCGTGTACGGCTTCGGTCATGAGGCCTACTACCGCAACGTCATCGCGGTGCTGCACGGCGAGGCGCTCGCTGACACCGATGGTCGCGCAGGTCGCAAGTCGCTCGAACTGATCCTCGGCATCTACGAGTCCGCGAAGACCGGACGCGATGTGCCGCTGCCACTGCGCGTAAGCGTCTGACACCGGAAGCCCAACGACCTATGGCCGTACCGCTGCTCGACCTCAAGGCGCAACACGCCACCATTCGCGACGAAGTGCTCGCGGCGATGATGTCTGTCGTCGACCAGCAGACGTTCATTCTGGGTGAACCCGTCGGCACGCTGGAATGCGGCATCGCGGGACTGTCGCAGACGAAGTACGCCATCGGTTGCGCAAACGGCACCGACGCGCTGTTGATCGCGCTGCGTGCACTGGATGTCGGTCATGGCGATGAAGTGGTCACGACGCCATTCACGTTCTTTGCGACCGCTGGTGCGATCCACAACGCGGGTGCGAAGCCCGTCTTCGTGGACATCGATCCGCGCACCTTCAACATCGATCCGTCGAAGATCGCTGCCGCGATGACACCGCGCACCAAGGCGATCATCGCGGTGGATCTGTTCGGACAGATGGCGGCAATGGAGCAGGTGAACGCCGCCGCCGGTGGGATTCCCGTCATCGAAGACGCGGCGCAGACGATCGGCGCCAGCCGTATGATCGATGGCAAACGCGTGATGGCTGGTGAGGCGGCGACCATCGGCACCTTCAGCTTCTTCCCGTCGAAGAATCTCGGTGGCTACGGCGACGGTGGCATGATGGTCACGCAGGACGACGACCTGTTCGATCGGATGATGAAGCTGCGCACGCACGGCAGTCGTCGGACGTACTACCACGAAGTAGTGGGTTTCAACAGTCGTCTCGACACGCTGCAGGCCGCCGTGCTCCAGGCCAAGCTGCCGCATCTCGAGGCGTGGAGCGCCGCTCGTCGCGCCAACGCGGCCTTTTACGACGCGGCGTTTGCGGATGTTGCCGAGATCGTGACGCCCTATATCGAGCCCACGAACACGTCCATTTACAACCAGTACACGGTGCGCGTGACCAGCCGGGAGGCGCTGCAGTCTCATCTCAGGACGCACGGGATCGGCAACGCGGTGTACTATCCGCTTTCCCTGCATCTGCAGCAGTGCTTCGGCTATCTCGGCTACACACAGGGGCAGTTCCCCGTGTCGGAGCTGGCGTCGCAGGAAGTGCTGTCGCTCCCCGTGTATCCCGAGCTCACCGGAGTACAGCGCGACGAAGTCGTGTCGGTGGTGCGTGGCTTCTTTGGACGTTGATCAGGACATGACCGTTCCTCCCCAGTCGATGAAGGCACAGCTCCTCGCAAAGATCCAGGATCGCTCGGCTGTTGTCGGCGTCGTCGGTCTCGGCTACGTCGGCTTGCCGCTCGTGATGGAGTTCGTGCACGCAGGCTTTCGCGTCATCGGGTATGACGTGAGCCAGGGTGTCGTCGATCAGCTCATGTCCGGGCAGTCCCACATTCAGGATGTCGCCGGCGTCGATGTGCAGGCTGCGGTGTCGTCAGGCAGCTTCGTGGCCACGTCGGTCGAAGCGCGACTTCATGAGTGCGATGCGATCTCGATCGCGGTGCCGACACCGCTGTCGAAAACGCGTGATCCCGACATGGCCTTTGTACTCGCGGCCGCCGATGCCATCGCCCGTCAGGCGCGCCCCGGCACCTGCGTGGTCCTCGAGAGCACGACCTATCCCGGCACGACGCGCGAATTGCTGCAGCCCCGACTTGAGGACATGGGGATGGTCGTTGGTCGCGATGTCTTCGTGGCGTTCAGCCCCGAGCGCGTCGATCCGGGCAACCCGACGTACAACACGAAGAACACGCCCAAGGTCGTGGGCGGCATCACGCCGGACTGTGCCGAGGTGGCCTGTGCGCTCTATGCGAGCTGCATCGACACCGTGGTGCCCGTGTCGTCGCCGGAAGCGGCTGAGCTGGTGAAGCTGCTGGAGAACACATTTCGCGCCGTGAACATCGGCCTGGTGAACGAAATCGCCATTGTGTGTGACAAATTGGGCGTGAACGTGTGGGAAGTGATCAACGCTGCCGCGACCAAGCCGTTCGGGTTCATGAAGTTCACGCCCGGCCCCGGCATCGGCGGTCACTGCATTCCGCTCGATCCGCATTACCTCGCCTGGAAGATGCGCACGCTGAACTACAAGACGCGCTTCATCGATCTCGCGAGTGACATCAATTCGCACATGCCGGACTGGGTGGTCGAGAAGGTGTCGTGGGCGCTCAACGAAGTGCGCAAGTCAGTGCGTGGGAGTCGTGTGCTGGTGCTCGGCGTCGCCTACAAGCGCGACATCGCCGATGTGCGCGAAAGCCCGGCGCTGGATGTGATTCGTCTGCTCGAGGATCGCGGTGCGCACGTGGAGTTCCACGATCCGTATGTCGCCGAGTTCAAGGAAGAACGTCACACCCGGAAGGGAGTCGAACTGTCCGACGAGATGCTGCAGTGGGCCGACGCCGTCGTCGTGATCACGGATCATCAGCAGGTGGACTACCAGCGTGTGGCGGATATCGCGACGCTCGTGGTGGATACGCGGAACGTCATGGCCGCGACCGCGTCCGGGCGGGCGCGCGTGGTTGGTCTCGCCTCAGGCGGACGTCCGGTCAGCGGAGGCATGGCGTGAACCGGGACATGACGGATCAGGTGATGGCTCAACGGGTACCAGTGCGCGCATGACGTCCAAATCGTTTCGCGTCGACTGGCCTGTGCTGGTGTGGTTGGGGGTCGCCGCTGCCCTGGCAGGCTGCTCCCCCGGTTTTCAGCCGCGCAATTTCCCGAATCCGGAAGCCCTCTTTCGCGCCTCGCTCCTGGAGTACGAGCGAAAGAACTGGGATAACGCGCAGGTTGGCTTCGAGCGACTGACGAACGATCTGTCAGCGCGCGATCCACTGTTGGCACCGGCCTATTTCTACCTCGCGCTCACTCACGAGCGGCGGTCTGAGTTTCTGCTGGCCGCACAGTCGTTTGAGCGGGTGACGGACGGCTTCCCGGACGACACGCTGGCTCCGACCGCAATGCTTGGGGTCGGGCGAAGTTACCAGCGGCTCTGGCACAGCCCGGCTTTGGATCCGGAAAACGGCACCAAGGCGGCGTCGATCCTGCGCGCGCTCCTCTCCTCGTATCCGGACGCGAAGGAGACCGAAGAAGCGCGGAAGCGGATCGAGCAGATCGAGGAGTGGCTGGCGCAGAAGGACTATGACACCGGTGTTCACTATGTGCGCGTGCGTCGCGCCGTAGACCCGGCGATCATCTACTTCAAGGACGTCGTCACGACGTACCCCAACACGAAGTCCGCGCGCCTGGCGTGGCTCCGGTTGCACGAGCTGTACACAAAGATCCGCTGGAAAGAGGACGCCGCCGAGACATGTACGGCCATGTGGCGTGCGTATCCGAAGGACGTCGATGTGAAGTCGGCGTGCGGTGTTGCGCCGGCTGACACTGCGGCCGCCCCGACCAAGAAGATTGGTGGGGCCGTGCCCGATGCGCAGGGGCTCGCCCGCCCCGGTCCGCGCTGACGAACAGCCCGCCTCCGCCACTACCTGCGCCGATGCGCATCGGCATCTTCGGCGGCAGCTTCGATCCGCCGCATATCGGCCACCTGCTGGTGGCGCAGGATGCACGCGAGGCGCTCGCGCTCGACCGACTGATTGTCATTCCCGCTGCCACGCAGCCGCTCAAGCAGGAGGGGCGGACGGTCGCGGCGCATCGGTTGGCGATGGTGGAGCGGTGTTTCGAGGACGTCCGCGGCATCGACGTGGACCCCATCGAAATCGAACGGGGCGGGTTATCATTCATGGTTGACACCGTGGACGCGTTGCTCCGACGTTGGCCGTCGGCAACGCTTCATCTGCTGGTCGGTGAGGATGTGGTCAGGACGCTGTCGCTCTGGCGGGAGCCCGCGCGATTGCTGTCCATGGTGCAACTGGTGGTGTTGCGTCGCGACCTGGATGAGGAGGGGAATCCATTTCTTCCGTCGTCCGACAGCGGTGCCGATACGCAGGTGCAAGGCGCGATCGATGGTGCGCGTCGTTTGGAGACCCGGCGAGTCGATGTGTCGTCTACGGAGATCAGGGCGCGTGTGCGCGCTGGTCGTTCCATTCGCGGTTTCGTGCCAGCGGCGGTGGAGTCTTACATCGCGTCCGCTGGATTGTACGTACGGGTAACGACGGCGGACGACGTTCCTGCGCGCGCCTGATGGCGCGACGGGCGTCGGCTTGCTCCGGTGCCTCTTGATGCCGATCGTCTGCCGTACGCCGCGCGAGCGGCTGGTGGCGCGTCGGTCTTCCACGCCATCGAGGTTCGTTATGAGGTTCGTATGCTGAAAGGAATGATCAGCCGGGTGTTCGGCACGCGGCACGAGCGGGAACGTCGGCGGGTCCAACCGATTCTCGATGAGGTGGTGGAGATCGAGCGCCGGTTGGCGTCGCTATCGAACGAAGAGATCCAGGCGCAGACGGCGATGTTTCGCGCGCGCATCACCGGGCAGACGGGTCCGATCGAAGAGCGGATTGCCGCACTCAAGACGGCCAAACGCAACTCCAACGACTCCGCCGAACGCGATCGGTTGGAGACCGAGTTGCAGGGCGTGGACGGTCGCGGCGGTGTCGAGGCGGAGTTCCGCACGGCGCTGGCGGCGGTGCTCGACGAACTGCTGCCGGAAGCGTTTGCGACCGTGCGCGAAGCCTGTCGCCGGTTGAAGGGATCGACGGTGCTGGTGACTGGTCACGAGATGGTGTGGGACATGGTGCCGTACGAAGTGCAGCTCATCGGCGGCGTTCAGTTGCACCTTGGCCGCATCGCCGAAATGGCGACCGGCGAAGGCAAGACGCTGGTGGCCACGTTGCCACTGTACCTGAATGCGTTGCCCGGTCGTGGCGCGCATCTCGTCACGGTGAACAACTACCTCGCGCGACGTGACTCGCAGTGGATGGGACATCTCTATCGTTGGCTGGGTCTGACCGTCGGATGTCTCGATGACACCGAGGCGGGTTCGTGGGAGCGTCGTGAGGTGTACGGCAACGACATCACGTACGGCACGAACAACGAGTTCGGCTTCGACTACCTGCGCGACAACATGGTCGTCACACTCGACCAGCGCGTGCAGCGTCAGCACGTGTACGCGATCATCGACGAAGTGGACTCGATCCTGATCGACGAAGCGCGGACGCCGCTCATCATCTCGGGTCCGGTCGGCAACGAAAGCGATGGGCAGTACGCGGAGTTCAACAACTCCGTCGTGCGACTCGTGCGGCGGCAGTCGGACCTGGTGAACACTCTGGTGGGCGAGGCGGAGCGCGCGCTCGCGGCGACCGACACGCCAACGGCCGCGATGCAGTTCTACAAGGCGCAGTTGGGTGGCCCGAAGAACAAGAAGCTGATGAAGGCGATGCAGGAGCAGGGCGTCAAGCAGCTCGTGCAGCGCATGGAGCTCGATCACATCGCCGATCGCAAGTTGCAGGCGAGCAAGCAGCAGTTCCGCGCGCTCGAAGACGACCTGCTGTATGTGCTCGACGAGAAGGGGCACACCGTGCACCTGACCGAGCAAGGGCTCGATTGGCTGTCGCCCGAGGCGCACGACGCGTTTGTACTGCCGGACATCTCCACCGAGATCGGTCGTATCGACAAGGATCACGACCTGTCGGCGACGGAGCGCCTGGAACGTCGCGCGGTGATCGAGCGCGAGTACGCGATGAAGAGCGAGCGGTTGAACATCATCCACCAACTGCTGCGCGCGCACGCGTTGTATGAGAAGGACGTGAACTACGTCGTGCAGGATGCGCAGGTGCTCATTGTCGATGAGTTCACCGGTCGTACGATGCCCGGCCGCCGCTGGAGCGAAGGATTGCACCAGGCGGTGGAAGCCAAGGAAGGCGTGCAGGTGAAGGGCGAAACGCAGACACTCGCCACCGTCACCATTCAGAACTATTTCCGCATGTACGAGAAGCTGTCCGGCATGACCGGCACAGCAGAAACGGAGGAGAACGAGTTCCACCAGATCTACGGACTCGCGGTATCGGTGATTCCCACGAATCGTCCGATTTCGCGTGATGATCGTCAGGACCTTGTCTTCAAGACCCGCCGCGAGAAGTACAACGCGATCGTGGACGAAACGAAGCGCCTGCACGAGCTCGGCTATCCCGTACTCGTTGGAACGGCGAGCGTCGAAGCGTCCGAAACGCTGGCGCGACTCTTCGCGCGCGCAGGCCTCAAGCACAACGTGTTGAACGCCAAGTACCACCAGCGCGAAGCCGAGATCGTGGCGGGCGCCGGTCAGCCTGGCGCGATCACCATCGCGACCAACATGGCCGGTCGCGGAACCGACATCAAACTTGGCGAGGGGATCACCGGTTCGAAGCCGTCCAAGGTGAACGATCCTGACGGCAAGGAGATCGACATCGACGAGATCGGCGGTTTGCACATCGTCGGTTCGGAGCGCCATGAGTCACGCCGCATCGATCGTCAGTTGCGCGGTCGTGCCGGTCGTCAGGGCGATCCGGGTGCATCGCAGTTCTTCCTGTCGCTCGAAGATGATCTCATGCGACTGTTCGGCTCGGAGCGCATCGCCAAGCTGATGGATCGGATGGGCGCGCAGGACGGCGAGATGCTCACGCATCCGCTCATCACGCGCTCGATCGAACAGGCGCAGAAGCGCGTGGAGTTGCAGAACTTCCAATCACGCAAGCGTCTGCTCGAATACGACGACGTGATGAACCAGCAGCGCGAGGTGATCTACTCGCTGCGTTCGTTCGCGCTCGAAGGTGGTGAAGAGCTCAAGGCCGAAGCGCGGAAGATGATCGACCGTGGCGTGCAGCGTCGTGTTGAGCAGGCGCTGGCCACCTTCGACAACCCAACCGAGTGGGACTTCGAGTACGTGCAGCAGGACCTGCTGATGCACTACATGCTGCAGGTGCCCGAGTTCACCGGCGACACGCGTCCGATTTCATTGGAAGCGGCGCAGGAAGCGGCGGTTGCCGCCGGTACGGCCGCGTTTGCGCACAAGCTGGAAAGCCTCAACGCCGTCACGGACGAAAGCGGGGAAGGATTTGCCGCGCGTCTGCTGGCGCTGGTGATGCTCAACGCGCTCGACGAGAAGTGGAAGGATCACTTGTACGATCTCGATCAGTTGCGTGCGTCGATCCACTATCGCTCGTGGGGGCAGAAGGATCCGCTTGTCGAGTACAAGCAGGATGCGTACGCGATGTTCGTGGATCTCATGCACGATCTCGCCAACACCTTCACGGAGCGCTTTCTCAAGGCGCAGCTGGTGTTCGACCAGGCGCCGGTGGAACCGTTCGCTCCGCCGGTTCCCGATGCGGGGCGTCCGGCTGACGGTCGTCCGACCAAGCGTTTCAACGCCATGGGGATTCTCGAGGACGTTCCTGCCGAGGAACTGAATGGCGCGTCGTCGCCCGCAGCGGCGGCGATGGAACCGGCTGTGGCTGACGACGCGTCGAGTCGACCGGTCGCGCTTGGCACACCGTCTGTCGTGGGTGCCGGATCGGTGCGCTCACTCGATCCCATGTTCAACGCCAGCGCCCAGGACTGGGGCAGCGTTGGTCGCAACGATCCGTGCCCGTGTGGCTCCGGGAAGAAGTTCAAGAAGTGTCACGGGGCGACGGCCTGATAGGCGGGACCGCAGGCATCACGCCGATCAGCGTCTCTCAACCACCCAACCTCCCCGTGGTGCATCATGCCGCCCATCGACGCAGCACTCACCAACTGCCCTGTCTGGTTCGATCTGTCCACGTCAGACCTCGACGCGGCCAAGACGCTCTACTCCGATCTCTTCGGGTGGACCTACCAGGACAGCGGCCCTGAAATGGGGCACTACACGATGGCATTCTCGAATGGTCGCGCGGCCGCCGCGATCGCTCCGAAGATGCCGGGACAGGAGAGCGCGCCCGTCGTCTGGACGACATACTTCGGCGTCTCGGACGCAGCCGCGACGTCCGAGCGCATCACGGACGCCGGCGGCTCGATGATGTTCGAGCCGATGCAGGTCGGGGATGTGGGGCACATGGCGATTGCGATGGACCCGGACGGCGCAGCCTTCGGACTGTGGCAGGCCGGGACATTTTCTGGAGCCGGTGTCGAAGGCGAGCACGGCGCGATGGCGTGGTGTGAAGTGAATTCGAAGGACGCGGTGGCGAACGCGGCATTCTACGCCCGCGTCTTCGACCTCACCTCGCAGAAGCTGGAGATGCCGGGCCCAACGTACTTCACACTGCATCAGGGCGAGCCCGCGGTGGCGGGGGTGCTCCAGATGGACGAGCGCTGGGCGGGCATTCCGCCGCACTGGATGCCGTACTTCGCTGTTGCCCAACTCGCCGATGCCGACGCGTGCATGACGAAGCATGGCGGCAAGTTGCTGCACGGTCCCATTGCCAGCCCGTACGGCCGAATCATGGTGGTGCAGGACGCGCAGGGCGCAATCTTCAGCTACATCAGCGAAGCGTGAGCTGCCGGCAGCGTGGCACGCTCGGCGACAATCTCCCGGCCAAGTCGCACCACCGCATCGACCAGCACGTCAAAATCCGCCGTGCGCGCGCGATGATTCACATTGGCCACGCGAATGGCGAAGTGCCCGCGAATCGTGGTGCTTGATGGCACGGCGATGCCGCGCTCCTGCAGCCGCAACAGCAGCTCGCGATTGATGCTGTCCAACTCGGCCTCGTCAGCTTCGGGCGCAAGGAAGCGATAGTTGACGAGGTTGAGTGGCACCGGTGCCAATCGCTCCAATTCCGGATGCTCATCGATGCGCTGCGCGAGGTACCGAGCCTGCGCCACGTTCTGCTCGACGATGCGCGTGAGTTTGTCCACGCCGTCCGCCTTGAGCGACATCCACACGGACAGCGCCTTGAAGCCGCGCGAAAGATCGAGTCCGCGATCGTTGAAGTGCAATGATCCCATGATCGGGCCACGCGTCATCGGTGTGAGGTATGCCGCCGTCGCGCGAAAGGCATCCTGATGCACGAGCGGATCACGAATGAGCGCGCACGCGCAGGCGTACGGCATCGCACCCCATTTGTGCATGTCGAAGCCGAGTGAGTCCGCGCGCTCCAGACCGCGTAGTGCGGGGCGCAGCGTCTCCGACAGGTACGCCAGCGCCCCGAAGGCTCCGTCCACATGAAACCACAACTTTTCGCGCGCGCAGATATCGGCCAACGCAGTGAGATCATCGGTGGCGCCGGTGTTCACGGTGCCGGCGGTGCCCAGCACGCAGAACGGCACAAGTCCGGACGCGCGATCGGCCACGATCATCGCCTCAAGGGCCGCGACATCCATGCGATACTCAGCGTCCACCGGCACCGCGCGAAAGGCGCGCTGGCCGAGCCCCAACCACTCAGTCGCCTTACGAATCCAGCTGTGCGTTTCGGCAGAACCATAGCACACCATTGGCGCGGGGATGGGCTCGCCGGGCCACGCCTGCACGCCGTTCGCGCGCACGTCGCGACCGAGCTCGCGCGCCTTGGCGAAACGCCCAACGGCGAGTCCGAGCGTATTCGCCATCGTCCCGCCCGTGACCAGCAGTCCACCGGCGCCCTCAAACCCGAGCATCGAACCGCACCAGTCCACCACCTGACGTTCGACCAGGGCGGGGGAGTCGTTGAAGCCGCCGACGTTCGGGTTCATGCCCGAGGCGAGCATGTCAGCCATCATCCCGAACGGAGTTCCCTGGCCCATCACCCAGCCGAAGAAACGGGGATGCCAATTGCCGATCGGGTATGGGAGCACGTTCTCGGTGAACGCCGCGTACGCCGCCTCCGCCCCGACGCCCAGGCGCGGCACCGGCGCTGCGAGCGCTTGGCGCACCTGCTCGGGCATCTCGCGCCACGTCGGCTCCTCTGCAATGCTCTCCAGCCGGGTGACCATCTCTTCCACCATACGATGACTGAGCGTGCGAAACGCCGCCCACTCCTCGGGAGAACGTGGATCGAACGACTCTTCGGACGGCGTGATGCGGTCGGTCATCAAGTGGGGGCAAGGGAAGGTGATCGCAGGCGGCCATTGTATCGCCTGTGCGGCCGTCGTGCGCGAACCGCCATCACGGAATGTGCATTTTTGATGGGAGCTGCGACATCGGGGTGACAACGAGCGCGACCGAAGAGGCCATGATGCAGGGATCGGGGCGCGCATCGTGCGCGGCCCGCTTCCCACGAGGCGGTTTTTGTCCACCGCAGGAGCTGTTCTGTGTCTTCACCAGCTAGCCAGTCTGCACGGCGCACACTAAGTATTCGAGAGCTTCCCCGCGCCGAGCGCCCGCGAGAACGTCTGCGGTCACTCGGCGCACACGCGCTGAGCACTGTGGAATTGATCGCGACCGTGCTCGGCACGGGCGGTGCAGGTCAGTCGGTACTCGCGTGTGCCGGCGAGGTGTTGGCACACGCAGGCGGTTCGCTCGGCCGACTCGGTGCCATGTCACCGGCCGCGTTGCAGCGGGTGCGCGGTGTGGGAGAGGCGCGTGCCGCTGCGGTGTACGCGGCGCTCGAACTTGGACGCCGGATGACGGCTGAAGCGCGAGAGTCCGGAGTGCCACTGCGTGGGCCGCGTGATGTTGCGGCGGTTTTCGCGCCGAAGTTGCAGGACCTGCCGGTGGAGGAGTTTCATGTCGCGATATTGGATGCACAGCATCGGCTGGAGCGGGACGTGCTGATCACGCGCGGGCTGCTCAATTCGTCGCTGGTGCATCCGCGGGAAGTGTTTCGCGAAGCAATCGCGGAGCGTGCGGCGGCAGTGATTCTGGTGCACAACCATCCGAGCGGGGATCCCACACCATCGGCCGAGGATCGGGCGGTGACCGAACAATTGGTGGCGGCTGGACGATTGCTGGATATCCCCGTGCATGACCACATCATCGTGGGCCGCGGGCGTTACGTGAGTTTTGCGGAGGCTGGGCTGCTGTGACGACGATCGCGCTGCACGAAGCAATCCCCGGGTTCGGTACGGGCGCCGATGGCGCCTATGATCGGCTCGACCATGAGATGCTCGTGCGTGCCTACAAGTTCTCCGATGCGGCGCACGCAGGGCAGGTGCGCCACTCCGGTGAGCCGTACGTGTCGCACTGCGTGGAAGTGGCGCGCATTCTCGCCGACCTGCAGCTGGATACGACGACCGTCACCAGCGGCCTGCTGCACGACATCGTTGAAGACACCGACATCACGATCGAGGAGGTCGCACGCGAGTTTGGTCCCGAGATCGCGCAGATCGTCGATGGACTGACCAAGATCGCCAATCTGCCCCTGTCGTCGCGTGAAGAGCGACAGGTGGAGAACTACCGCAAGCTGCTGCTGTCGATCGCCAAGGATGCGCGCGTCATCCTGATCAAGTTGGCCGATCGACTGCACAACATGCGCACGCTCGATTGGCTCGCTCCCGAGAAGCGTCGTCGCATCGCGCAGGAAACGCGCGACCTGTACGCGCCACTGGCGCACCGGTTCGGCATGGCGAAGGTGCGATGGGAGCTGGAAGATCTGGCCTTCAAGCATCTCGAGCCCGAGGCGTACAAGTCACTCGCGAAGCTCGTGGCTGCCAAGCGCGGCGAACGGGAGCTGCTGATCTCGCAGATGAAGGAGCCGCTGGAAAAGCGACTGACGGACGCCGGGATTGCGGATGTCGAGGTGACCGGTCGACCGAAGCATCTCTGGTCGATCTACAAGAAGATGCAGCAGCGCGACCGGCCGTACGAAGACATCTACGACCTGCTGGCCATTCGCGTCATCGTGCCCAATGTCCTCGAATGTTATCACGCGCTTGGTGTGATTCACGACGGCTGGACGCCGGTGCAGGAGCGCATCAAGGACTACATCGCGCAGCCGAAGTCCAACGGCTATCAGTCGCTGCACACCACGGTGTTCGGGCCAGGGCGACAGCTGTTCGAGGTCCAGATCCGCACCCGCGACATGCATCGCACCGCCGATTACGGCATTGCGGCGCACTGGTTGTACAAGGAAGCCAACAAGTCGTCGGGTGAACTGGATCGACAGCTGCAGTGGTTTCGTCAGGTGCTCGAGTTGCAGCTCGACGCCGAGACGCCGGGAGAGTTTCTCGAGTTCCTGAAGCTCGACCTGTATCAGGACGAAATTTTCGTCTTCACGCCCACCGGTGACGTGATTCAGTTGCCGAAGGGCGCCACGCCGATCGACTTCGCATTTGCGGTGCACACGCAGGTTGGCGCACGTTGTGCGGGTGCCAAGATCAACGGCCGTATTGCGCCGCTCTCGCGTGAGCTCAAGAATTCGGAGACGATCGAGATTCTGACGAATCCGAATGCGCGGCCCAGTCGTGATTGGCTGGCGCATGTGCGCACGGGTCGCGCACGGCACAAGATCCGACAGCATCTCCGTCTCGAAGAGCGCTCGTCGGCGATGCGGTTGGGGCGCGAGATTCTCGAGCGCGAGTTGCGTCGTCGCCGGCTGTCGAAGGTGGATGACAACGCGCTCGTGCCGGTCGCCAAGCTGCTGAAGCTCAAAGACGCGAATCAGCTCGTGGCCGCGATCGGGCAGGGCGAAGTGCATGTGATGCAGGTGGTGAAAGCGCTCTATCCGCAGGTGGAGTCTGCGTCAGCCGAACCGGAGAAACCGAGTACACTCGCGCGCATCGTCGATCGCGTGCGCGGCACCGGAAAGGGCGTGCGGATTCAGGGCGCCGATGGCCTGCTCGTTCGCTATGCGCAGTGCTGTCAGCCGGTGCCCGGTGACAAGGTGGTCGGATACGTGACGCGTGGGCGCGGCGTGAGCATTCATCGCGGCGATTGCCCGAATCTGTTGCTGCTTGTGCACGAGCCGGAACGCCGGCTTGACATAGACTGGCACGAGATGGCCGGAGAGCGGTTTGTCGTGCGACTGGCGATGGATGGTGTCGACCGTCGCGGACTGTACGCCGATGTCGCCGCGGCCGTGTGTGCGACCGGCACCGACATCAAGAGTCTCGAACTCAAGACCGTTGATGGACGCGTCACCGGCGCCGCACTCGTGGAAGTGGAGAACCTCGCACACCTCGAACGCATCATCAAAGCGGCGCGTCGCGTGAAGGGCATCTCTGCCGTCAGCCGCCGCGAGCGACTGACCAGCGAAGAAGAGTAGCGCCGGACGCCTGTCAGTCTGCCGAGCCATCGGACCGAATTCCCATCCCGAACAAAAGCCGATCTTCCGCAGTATATTATTGATCATGTCTGAGCTTTATCGATTGCAGTCTCCGTTCTCGCCAGCCGGCGACCAGCCTCGCGCCATCGCCGAACTCTCGTCCGGGCTGACGCGCGGCGACCGATATCAGACGCTGCTGGGCGTCACCGGATCGGGAAAGACGATGTCGATTGCAAACGTCATCGAGTTCTGGGGCAAGCCAACGTTGGTCTTGTCGCACAACAAGACGCTGGCCGCGCAGCTGTACGGCGAGTTGAAGAGCTTCTTCCCGACGAATGCCGTTGAATACTTCATCTCCTACTACGACTACTATCAGCCCGAGGCGTACGTCCCCTCGAGCGATACGTACATCGAGAAGGACGCCAGTATCAACGAAGACATCGATCGCCTGCGACTCCGCGCCACCTCGTCGCTGATGGAACGAGAGGATGTGGTGATCGTCTCCACCGTCTCTGCCATCTACGGACTCGGTGATCCAGTGTCGTATCGCGAGCGCATGGTGTCGCTCGATCGCGGCCAACAGATCGCGCGTGACGACATTCTGCGCGCATTGGTCGGTATTCAGTATCAGCGCAACGATGTCGCGTTCGACCGTGGCACCTTTCGCGTGCGTGGTGATACGGTGGAGATCTATCCTGCCTACGAAGAACAGGCGGTGCGCATCGAGCTGTGGGGCGATCAGATCGAGCGCATCTCGAAGATCGATCCACGCACCGGCGAAACGATCGCGGCGATGCAGCGGGCGGCGATCTATCCGGCCAAACACTTCATCACCAATCGTCCGACGGTCGAGCGCGCCGTGGTGGCCATTCGCGACGAGTTGACGCAGCGTCTTGAGGAGTTGCGGGGGCAGGGAAAGCTGCTCGAAGCGCAGCGCCTCGAGCAGCGCACGAACTTCGATATCGAGATGCTGCTCGAAATCGGCACCTGCGCGGGCATCGAGAACTACTCGCGCCACATCAGTGGACGCGTGGCCGGCGAGCGTCCGGCATGTCTGCTCGATTACTTCCCCGATGACTATCTCGTGGTGGTCGATGAATCGCACGTGACGTTGCCGCAGGTGCGCGGGATGTACAACGGCGATCGCGCGCGCAAGCTGACGCTGGTGGACTATGGGTTTCGCTTGCCGAGTGCTCTGGACAATCGTCCGTTGGTGTTCGAGGAGTTCATGCAGCTCGCACCGAGGCTGATCAATGTGTCAGCCACGCCGGGCGAGCTCGAACTCGAGCTGTCGGAAGGCGTGGTGGTCGAGCAGGTGATTCGTCCGACGGGACTGCTCGATCCCGTGCTCGAAGTGCGGCCGGTGAAGGGGCAGGTCGACGACCTGCTGCATGAGATTCGGCAACGCGAGCGCAAGGGCGAGCGCGTGCTGGTGACAACGTTGACCAAGCGCATGTCGGAAGATCTCACCGACTATCTGCAACAGATGGGCGTTCGTGTGCGTTACATGCATTCGGACATCGACGCCATCGAGCGCGTGGAGATCATTCGCGGTTTGCGTCTGGGTGAGTTTGACGTGCTCGTCGGCATCAACCTGTTGCGCGAAGGACTCGACATGCCGGAAGTATCACTCGTCGCGATCCTCGACGCGGATCAGGAAGGATTTTTGCGCAGCGATCGCTCGCTGATTCAGACCATCGGGCGCGCGGCGAGACATCTGAATGGCAAGGCCATTCTCTACGCCGATCGCGTCACCGGCTCGATGCAGCGCGCCATGGACGAGACCGCGCGGCGTCGCACGATCCAGCGCGAACACAATGAGCGGCACGGCATCGTGCCGACGGGCGTCGTGAAGAGCATCGAGGAGGTTCGGTTCATCACTCGCGTGGCCGATGCGCGCGTGGAAAAGGCTGATGGCGGCGCACCTGCGCCGCGCAAGATTGGTGGCGAGTCGACGCCGCGTTCGCGCGAAGATCTGGCGGTACTGGTCGGCGAGCTGGAGACGGCGATGCGCGAAGCGGCGATCGCCCTCGATTTCGAAGCGGCGGCGCGATTGCGCGATCAGCTCTTCGAGGTGCGCACGGCACTCGGTGACAAGCCGACGCAGGCGCGCGGCGGTGAGGTGGTGCCCAAGCGTCCGCCGGGTAGTGCACCGTTGCGCGGTGCAGGCGGTGGTGGTCGGCCCGGTGGTGGTCGGCCCGGTGGTGGACGGCGGGGACGCTGAATGCCCGCCACACCGACGCCATCGTTGGCGCAACTGCTTCAGCGTGGTGCACCGCGCTCACCCGATCGCGACACGCTCGACACCTGGGGGCGGGCCGTCGGCGCGGCGTTGCCGCGTCCGGTGGTGATCACACTGGCTGGCGATCTCGGTGCGGGCAAAACAACGCTGGCGCGCGCATTGTGCGCCGGGCTCGGCGTGGTCAATCTCGACGAGGTCACCAGTCCGACGTTCTCACTCGTGCAGCAGTACGAAGCGCCGCGTGGTCCGGTCACGCATGTGGACCTGTATCGATTGCGAAGTGACGCCGAGCTGGACGCGCTGGGCTGGGATGAACTCGTGGAGACCTCGCCGGTGTTGTTGATCGAATGGCCGGAACGTGCCGCGTCCACGTTGCCTCGCGACACGATCGCAATTTCACTGACGCACGATCCAGCCGATCCGACGCGGCGCGTCCTTCGTATTCACGCTCCACTCGTGAAGTAATCGCGGGCCACAAGGTCGGCGACGTGACTCTGGCGCGTATCAGGCGTCCGGAATGTGCGGAGGAGCCTGTGCTTTCGCGCATCCACTTGAGCGCACCATGTCCGTCGTCCGACCATTCCCGCCAGATCGCCGGTCGCCTCGCGCGACCACCGTCAGACTCGCCGAAGTCATCTCGGCGCTGACCTATGCCCTCGATCTCACCGAAGGGCAGCGGCCGGGCCATACGCTGCGCACGGCGCTGATCGCGATGCGATTTGGCCAGGAGCTCGGGCTCGACCCTGACATGATGGGCGCCCTGTACTACGCCACGTTGCTCAAGGACGCAGGATGTTCCAGCAATGCGGCACGCATGGCCTCCCTCTTCGGAACCGACGACCAGACCGTGAAGCGCGCAATGCGCCTCGTCGACTGGCATGACAAATGGCGACTGGCGATGCGCACGGCGCGCAATTGCGGTATCGGACGCAATCCGATCGAACGCATTCAGCACTTTCTCCGCATCGCGGGCACGCCGCAGATGACGCGCGAGCTCATCCAACTACGATGCGAGCGCGGTGCGCAGATTGCCGTCGCGCTCGGCTTTCCCCGGTTGAGCAGCGAAGCCATCGCGCACGTGGACGAGCACTGGTGCGGTCTCGGGCATCCGGTCGGTCTCGCGGGCGAAGAGATTCCGTTGCTGTCGCGCGTGCTGCTGCTGGCGCAAACCGTCGAAGCGTACTGGATGGAGAATGGCATACAGGCCGCGCTCGAGATGGCCAGGGCGCGACGCGGCAAGTGGTTTGATCCGAAGCTCGTCGATGTGGTGTTGACCTGGCGGAGTGATGCGACATGGTGGGAGTCGCTGGCTGACTTCGAATCCCTCGACGCGGCCGTGGTGGCGCTCGAACCCGGTGGCTCACCGATGCTCGCGACCGACGAACGCCTGGACGCGATTTCGTACGCTTTCGCCGCGGTGATCGACGCCAAATCGCCATTCACGTATCGCCACTCGACCAATGTGGCGCGCTACGCCGTCGGCATTGCCACGTTGGTGGGTGCGGATGCAGAGTTGGCGCGCGACATCCTGCGTGCCGGCTTGCTGCATGATATCGGCAAACTCGGCGTCTCCAATCGTATTCTGGACAAGCCCGGCAAGTTGAGCGACGCCGAACGTGACGAAGTGAGGAAGCATCCGCTCTGGACGATGCAGATTCTCGAGCGCGTGCCGGCGTTTGAGCACTTCGCGGAAGCGTCCGCGCGCCACCACGAGCGGCTTGATGGACGCGGCTATCCGTGGTCGCTGTCTGGCGAATACCTCGACTTTACCGCGCGAGTGCTGGCGGCGAGTGATGTGTACGAAGCACTCACCGCAGATCGACCGTATCGAAGCGGAATGCCGGTGGGCAAGGTGCTCGAGATCATGCGTGGCGATCGAGGCACCGCATTTGATGCGACCGTGTTTGACGCGACGGCGGCAATGGCCGAGCAGGGCGCGTTCTCGCTGCTCGCGTCCTCGGGCGATGAGCCGTTCGACATCCTGCGCGCGGAGTCGCCGGTGATTGCCGAGCGACACAGCAGCGTCGCCTAGCCCAACGCCGATGCAGCGCGCAGTGCTCGGCCCTTGCTTCGCGGAGTGACGGAGGGAATTCTCCTCCCTGTGTCCAGTCATCTGCCATCGCCCATACTCGTCATGGATGCCGCCACGCCCGCCGGGTCGGTGGCAATTGTCGTTCAGGGCGTCGTGGTTGGCAGGGCAGACGTACCAATGGGAGTAACGCGCGACGACACGCTCTTTCCCGCCGTGCAGCAATTGCTGGCATCGCACTCGCTGACGGCGAGCGACCTGCGCGCGATCGTGTGCGGTGCTGGCCCCGGAAGCTTCACCTCGCTGCGTATCGCAGGTTCGCTGGCCAAGGGGCTCGCGTTTGCGACCGGTTGCCCGTTGTACGCGGTCTCCTCGCTGGCACTGGCCGCAGCAACGCACGCTCGCGCCGGTCGGTACGTGGTCCATTCCGATGCGTTGCGCGGCGAACGCTTCGCGCTTGATGTCGACATCGACGACGCGGGCATGTTGCACGTTCGTTCGGCGGTGCGACGTCGTTCGTTCACTGAACTGGCCGACGCGTCTGACGGACGACAGCGGCTGGCGGTCCTCGCGTCCTCCGAGCTTTCGCTGGAAGTCGCGACCGTGACGCCGGATGCGGCCGCGATTGTACGCTGCGCCGATTGGTGGTCGGATGGTCCCGTGTCATTGGACAGTTGGGAACCGGATTACGGGCGACTTGCCGAAGCCCAGGTCAAGTGGGAACAGCTGCACGGACGCGCTCTGGTCGACGGCTGATGGTCAGGACCGCCAAGACCCAGTGATGGCGACGCGCGAGCATACCTCGGCACGACAGCAGCCCATCCTGCTGCGATGCGCGTTGCCGACCGACGTGCAGCGCATGGCCGCGATCGAGTTGGCGTCGTTCAGCGATCCGTGGCCGGCGTCGGCGTTTGCCGATCTGTTGCAGCAGGCGCATGCGCGCATCATCGTTGCCCTCGGTGCTGATCAGGCACTGCTCGGTTACTGCGTTCTGCTGAGCGCCGCCGACGAGGGAGAGATTGCCAACATCGCGGTGGCGCCATCGGCGCGTCGTGGCGGGGTTGGCGCCCAGCTGCTTGACGACGCGATCGGTTTCGGCACGAGCGAGGGCGTGTTGCATCTGTTCCTCGAAGTGCGCAGCTCCAACGAGAGTGCGCGTCGATTGTATGCCTCTCGTGGCTTCCTGCCGGTCGGGCGGCGGCGCGCCTACTATCGCGAGCCGCTCGAGGATGCGCTCGTGCTGCGCCGCGACGCGTCATCCGCCGGATGAGGTCGCGCGGGGAGGCGGTGCGTGAAATGGATCCCGCGCGAAATACAAGGGTTTGTTGATCGCGAACGCAGCTCCTAGCTTCACTCGCAACCCCAATACCCACCGCTCAGCGAGGAGGCCCCATGAGTCGCAGCCTGAACAAGGCCATTTTGATCGGCAACGTCGGAAGTGATCCCGAAATGCGCAGCGTCGGCAACGGCGGGCGCGTCGCGCAGTTTTCTCTCGCGACGGGCAGAGTATGGAACGACGCGTCGGGCGCCAAGCAGGAAAAGACCGAGTGGCACCGGTGCGTAGTCTGGAACAACAAGGCCTCCTCGCTGGCCGACGTGGTCGAGAAGTACGTCAAGAAAGGTGAACGCGTGTACGTCGAGGGTGAGATCGAGTACCGTCAGTGGCAGGACAAGGACGGACAGACGCGCTACACCACCGAGATCAAGGTTCGCGAACTGATGCTGCTTGGCGGTCGCGCCGCCGGCGTCGGCGGCGGCGACGACACGGAGAGTTCGGCTCCTCGTCGCGCCCCGGGTTCGCCGCGTGCGAAGCCCGCAACGGCCGCCTCCGGCGCCGCGGGTGGAGACGATTTCAGCGACTTCCCCGGCGCGCTGGAAGACGAGGACGACGACCTGCCGTTCTAGTTTGTGGTGGCGGTGCCCGCGGAGCAATCTTCGAGTCGGGGCTGCCGCTGAAATGCTCCGGGCTAGGGACGTGATGCCGCGCACGTTACGTGCGTGCGCGGCGGGCGTCTCCCGTTGGGAAAGCACTCGTTCGTCGGGTGCGCCCAAATTGCGCCCCGTTGTTGGAGGCGCGTCGCTCTCCCACTGTGAGGCTCGCCGATGCGCGCTGCTGCCCAAGCGCACCCGTCTGAAGTACCCGCCACGAGCGCGCGCGCCGCGCTTCTCCGACTCGTGGTCGCGTTCCTGGCGACCGTGTTGTTGCTCGCCATCTGGCGTCCTACGGTAGTCAGGGCGCAGGCGGCGCCCGATACCACCACAACGTCGCACGTGGTCAAGGCGGGCGAGTCGCTCTGGCTGCTGGCCGAACGCTACTACGGCAGTGGCTACGCCTGGCAGGATCTCGCCCGTCGCAACTCGATCGTCACCACTCGCAGCAAGGTGCTGCTGGTCGGAATGAAGTTGCGCGTACCGGCCAGCGTCCCGAAGCAGGGAGTCGCCAGGTCGAGCGCGCTGCCGGTGCCCGACGTCGCGACCGCAATCGCCGTGGCATCGCCAACCGCATCGCCGAGCGCATCGCCGTCCACGACCGCCGCGGCCAGAGGTGCGCCAGCAACGACCTCGCTTGCGGCACAAACCGTCGATAAGGCGGACGCGGCGGCGCAACCACCCGCTGCAGCACGAGCTGCCCGCGCGCGTCCAGTATCACCGCGTGCGGCCGCTGCCGTTGTGGCGGCCAAGCCCGCGCTGGGCTCAGCAAACCCGGCTCGTCCGGCCAACCCGGCTTCCGCTGCGCTAGCAAGCAGCACTCCGGCCGCTGCGAGTACGCCGGCGGCTGACGCGCCGGTAAAGTCACGCCCCGACGCGCCCGAAGTTGCGCAGCGCGCGGTCGGCCTCCATCCGCAGATTCGCGCCGAAACGCTGCTCACACGCCAGACCACGCGTATCGGTCTGGTCGATCGCGAAGACCTCCGCGCGGCCCGTGCAGGCGACGTGGCCACCGTCTTCCTTCGTCGCATTCCCGAAGCCGCCGAGGTCGACGCGCAAGCCCGTGCGCTCAGCAAGGCCGATGCGCCCGCCCCACGTCGCGGCGAGTACGAGTCCGCGCCGTTCTCGATCGAGGCCTCGGTGCTGCTCAAGAGTGGTCGTCTGATCCGTCGTATGGGCTCACCTTCGTCGGGGACGAGCGAGGAGCCGCAGCGCTTGCTCATCGCTGACGAAGTCGAGCTCTCCGCACCGGCCGGTGTGTCGCTGGCAGTCGGTGATAGGCTGGTCAGCGTGCGGGTAACGCCCGAGGTGAGTAAGGGCGTGCGGGTGGCCATCCCGACCGGCGTCGTTCGCGTTACTCGGGTCGAAGCGGGCAAGCCGATCCTTGCCATCGTGCACACGCAATCGGGGAATGTGGAGCAAGGGCAGGCAGTCATGCTCGTGCAGGGTACCGCAGCTCCGCTTTCGGCGCGCGCCATCAGTACCACAAGCAGTGACGTGGCGACCTCGGTGCGCTGGATCGACGGCGCCGAATCGCTGCCAACGCTGCAGAGCTTTGTGCTGCTGGGTGCGGGCAGCGCGCAGGGTGTGCAGGCCGGCGACGAGTTCGAGCTGCGCAGCGCGGCCGCGCTCGTCGCGGGAGTCGGCGACGAACGCATTGCGCGAGCGCGCGTGGTACGCGTCGGCGCAGGTGAAAGCAGTGCGATCATCGTCAAGCAGGATCGGGCCGAGATCGCGATCGGCGTTGCGGCCAGACGCGTTGCACGGGTGCCCTGATCGGCAATCGGGTTACATCACGTCCGACGGCTGTTGATCGAAAGTTGGATTGAAGCACAAATCGCGCGCCTGCGGCCACATTGTCGCAGGCGCGCGTGTACATTGGGACACGCGTGTCGCCGAGAAGCGCACGAGCCGGCACGCACCTTGATCTCCATTTCGTGAGGATGCGACTGCATGGCGAAGACGGTGTTGGTGACGGGAGGCGCGGGCTTCATCGGCTCGCACGTGGCGGATCGGTTCAGCGCCGAAGGATGGCAGGTGACCGTGCTCGACAACCTCTCGAGCGGCCGCGAGGAGAATCTCACTCCCGGCGCGCGCTTCGTGCGTGACGACATCACGACACCGGAAGCGGCGACGCTCGTGCGCGAAGGTGGCTTCGATGTGATCTGTCACCTGGCGGCGCAGATTGACGTGCGCCGCAGCGTCCTCGATCCGGTTTACGACGCCACGCGCAACATCCTCGGCACGCTCAACATCATGCAGGCCGTGCAGGCGAGCGGGCACGACACCCGCGTCGTGTTCTCGTCCACCGGAGGCGCGCTGTATGGCGATTTCGATCCGCCGCCAAGTGCGGAAACGTTCTCCAAGGACCCCGAGTCCCCATACGGCATCGCGAAGTTGTCCGTCGAGTACTATCTCGCGTACTACGGTCGCGTGCACAAGCTCGACACGGTCGCGCTTCGTTACGGTAATGTGTATGGGCCGCGCCAGGATCCGCATGGCGAAGCCGGTGTGGTCGCAATCTTCTGCAATCGTGTGCTCGACGGTCGCGCGCTGACGGTGTTCGGCGATGGGACCCAGACGCGCGACTACGTGTATGCCGGAGATGTTGCCGACGCCAACTTCGCCGCGGCGACCTCGAGCGCGCTCCCGGCTCCCGGCCGTCTCGATGCGCGAGCCTTCAACATCGGCACCGGGATCGAGACCAGCGTGAATACACTCGCGACAACGTTGTCTGATGTGTCCGGCGCGACAACGCCCATCGACTATGCGCCAGCACGCGCCGGCGAGCTCGCACGGTCCGCGCTCGAGACCTCGAAGGCCAAGCAGGTACTCGGGTGGACGCCAACGGTGTCCCTGGCGGACGGCCTCCGCAACACCTTCCGCTACTTCGCCGATTTCCGCAGCGGTGCGGCGACGCGATGACGTTTGGCGTGGGTCCGCTGTTCGCGTTGCTGCAACTCGGCGCTCAGAACGAGGGCGTGCCCGCGTCGCCGCTGGCGATGATCATGGGCAGCGATTGGGTCACCAAGGCAGTGCTGGCCCTGCTCGTCGTCATGTCGTTGCTTTCGTGGGGGATCATGTTCGCCAAGTGGCGTGCGTTCCGCGCGGCTGAGTCCAACGGTCGTGCCTTCGTGTACGATTTCGAACGCGCGCGTGGTATCGACGAAGCGGCCACACTCGCGCAGCGCGCCAAGCGCAGTGCGTTCACCGCCGTGTTCGCACGCGCCGTGCAGTTCCTCGCCGACACGCGTCCCGCCATGGCGGCGACCGGCGAACGCAGTGCGCGGCTGTCCGGCTCGCAGGTGGAAGCGTTGCGTCTCGTGCTCGACGCCGAAAGCAGCAAGGAACGCGAGGTGTTGGGCGCGTACATCCCGTGGCTGGCGACGGTGGGCAGTGTGAGTCCGCTCATCGGATTGTTCGGCACCGTGCTTGGTGTGATCAGTGCGTTTACCGGTATCGCGGCCAAGGGCTCCGGAAACATTGGCGCCGTCGCACCCGGCATCGCCATCGCCCTCACGGCCACGGCCGCGGCGCTCGCGGTGGCCATCCCCGCCTCTTTCGCGTACAACATCTTCGCGGCGCGACTCAATCGCTTCGACAGCGCGCTCGAAGGCTTTGGTTCGGAGCTCATCGCGCTGATGGTCCGCGAAGGGCGGATCTGACCGGCCATGCGTCTGCGCCGACGCGGTGAGCGCATGAGTGTGAACGGCGAGATCAACGTCGTCTCGCTCATCGACGTGATGATGCTGCTGATGGTGATCTTCATGATCACCGCGCCGATCATGCAAGGTGGTGTGGACATCGCCCTGCCCCAGGCCAACGTGCAACCGCTCGAGCCCAAGAATGGACTCGTGGTCACGGTGGACGAACGCGGCCGCATCTTCATCGACGAGACTCCGTTCACCCTCGACGAGTTTTCGCGCGGCATCAAGGCGCTGTCGGAGAAGAAGGGCGGTGGAGGCGTCTACCTCCGCGCGCACAAGGACGTGCCCTACGGTACCGTTGTGCGGATCGTCGCCGCGATGCGCGCGGGGGGCGTCACCGATGTTGGACTCGTGGCCGAGCCGGAGCCGGCGCGATGAGCGCGACGGCGAATACCACGGCGAATACCACGGCGAATACCACGGCGAACACGTCCGCTTCGTCGGCCCGAGTGCGCAATCGTCCGGCGGCGGGGAAGGGCGGCATCGGTGGTGGCCTGCTGCTTTCGAGCGTGGTGCATGTGGCTGTCGTGGTGGCCGTGGTGATGTGGGCCGGCACGCCGGCACCGATGCGACCGCCGGTCTATCGCGTGGATCTCGTTGGCGCGCCGCCGGGGCCGCGTCAGGCGGGCGTCGTCGACGCCGCCAAACGCACCGCTGAGCCATCACCGAAACCCACGCCGTCGGGGGCGGAGCGCGCTGCGCCTCCCGAGAAGGCGTTGCCGAGTACAAAGCGCGCGGTGAAAGCACCACCAAAGGCGACGCCGTCGGCCACGCCATCTCGCGCGGCTGGCAGCAAGGCAGCGAACGTGGCGAGCAAGTCGGCAACCGACCTTCCGAAGGCGGGCAGTGGCGCGGTGGGCGGGAAAGGCGCGGATGTTGCAAACATCAAGACCGAGGGGATCGCGTTCCCGTTTCCTGGGTACCTGAACAACATCGTGCGGCAGCTGACGCTGAATTGGACGCCCCGCCGTGTCGCCGCCACGCTCGTCACCGAAGTGAAGTTCATGATTCGTCGTGATGGATCCGTCGCGGGCATCGAGATCGTGAGATCGTCGGGCGATCGGTTGTACGATGCGGAGTCCTCGGGTGCGGTCGAAGCTGTCGGAGCCACACGCAGCTTTGGTGCGCTGCCGTCGGGGTGGAAGGACGATGTGCTCGTGGTCTACTTCACGTTCGACTATTCCCTCCGACCCTGATGCTGTGAATCGTTTGAGATCACCGCGCGGTCACGCGCCGCGCACCGCACGCCTCGCACTCACTCGCCAATGTAAGGTGTCTCCGCGCTGGTCCGCGTTCGCGCTGCTCGTCCTGCTCTCCGTTCCGGTCGCGCACGGAGCCGCGCAGGAACAGCCGCCCGGCGTGCGACTCGGCATTCAGGCGCGGCCCGGTCAGAAGACCTCGATGCTGGTGCTCCCCATTCGCGGCACCCTCGGCGACTCGCTGACTGAAATCATCGCGCGCGATCTGGACTACAGCGATCGCGTCACGATCGTGCCTTCGGGTACCGCGCCGACGCTGAACGGTCCGCCCAACTATGCCGTCTTCGCCAAGCTCGCGGTGGATGGCCTCGTGCAGGGCACGCTGCTTCCCTCGGGCTGGCTGCGTGTGGCGTTGCACGACGTGACGAAGAAGACGGTGCTCAGCACGAAGGACTTTCCGCTGCCGAGCCCTGCCGGTACGCCAGCCTGGCGCCTGGCCGTCCACGGTGTTTCCGATGGCATCGAGGAGTGGGTTACGTCACAGCGCGGTATCGCGCAGACGCAGATCGCGTTCGAACGCGACAAACGCATCTGGGTGGTGGACAGCGATGGCGCGAACGCGCGTCCGGTCACGCCGGCGGGGTTGTCGGCCGCGTGGACGCCGTCGGGTCGTGCCCTTGTCTACAACGTTGTGGATGGACGGCGAGATCCGATTTTTGTGACCGAACTGGCCACCGGCGCGCAACGCACGCTGACGTCGCCGACGCCGGCGCAGGATGGATCGCCGGCGGTCGCGCCTGACGGACGCACGGTGGTGTTCTCGCGCGTCTCCGAGGCAGGCACCGATCTGTTCACCGTGCCGTTCACGGGCGGCGCCCCGACGCGCATCACCATCGGCCGCGGTCGTGTGAACTCGCAGCCGTCGTTCAGTCCGGATGGTCAGCGGATCGTGTTCTCGTCGGATCGTTCCGGGCATGCCGAAGTGTATATTTGCGATCTCGATGGCACGAACGTGGAAGCGCTCACCGATGGTGTATTCGGTGATCGCAACTATCGCTCGGGACCGGATTGGTCGCCCGATGGACGACTGGTCGCCTTTGAGTCGCTCAACGGCGGGACCTTTCAGATCATGACGGTGAATGTGCGTGACAAGTCGGCGCGCATCATCACGAACGATGGTCGCAACGGGGATCCCTCGTGGGCACCGGATTCCCGACATGTGGTCCTGACGTCGAACCGAAGTGGGACACGGCAGCTGTGGATCGTTGACGTCGAGTCGGGTCGTGCGCGGCAGCTGACGCGCGGGGCCAGTGCCCGACTGTCGGCGTGGTCTCCGCGGCTCGCTGCACCGTAACGCGCCGCAGGACACGCGACACGACACACGAATTTCTTTCTCATCACCCCGAGCTTTGGAGTCGTACAACATGAACGGTTCGTCTCGTCTGCTGCTGCTGGTGGTCGCGGTTCCGCTGGTGCTCGGCGCCTGCCGCAAGAAGCAGCCGCCCTCTGCACCGGCGCCTGAACCGCAGGCGCCGGCGATGCAGCCGGCCACGCCGCCCCGAACGCCCACCACCACGGCGACACCGGTGGACACGATGGATGCCATGCGCGCCGAAATCGCGTCGGCACGCGCACGACTGCTCGAGACGATCTACTTCGAGTACGAGACCGACGAACTGCGTGATGATGCGCGTAGTTCGCTCGACACCAAGCTGGCACTGCTCAACCTGAACCCGGCGCTGCGTATTCGCATCGCGGGGCACTGCGACGAACGCGGCAGCGATGAGTTCAACCTCGCGCTCGGCCGTCGCCGCTCCGTGGCGGCGAAGAAGTACCTGACCGATCGCGGCATCGACGAGTCGCGCATCGAAACGACCAGCTTCGGTCGCGAACGTCCCGCCTCGGAAGGCAGCAACGAGGATGCGTGGTCGAAGAATCGCCGTGACGAGTTCGAGATCCTCTCCGGCGGCGATCGCCTGCGCGCGAAGTGAGCATGACCCTCGCACTCGGACTGCGCATGCGCGGACTACTGCCTCTGGCGGTGCTGGTCGCCACTGGCGGCTGCTTCGCGACGCGCACCGACGTGCGGCTCGTGCAAAGTGACATCGCCGCATTGCGCACGGAACTCACGCGCTCCGATGCCGAGCAGCGTGCAACGCTGACCAAGGCGTTGGCGATGCTGCAGGTGGCCAGCGACTCGTTGTCGCGGGTCAGTGCGCGCACCGTGTCCATTCAGGGCGACGGACGCGGTGAGATGCGCTCCATCAAGGAGCAACTGTTGCAGATCCAGCAGCTGCTCGGTCAGAACTCGGCCACGATGGCGCGGCTGCAGCGAGAACTCGCCGAGCGCGTCAGTGCGCCGCCCGCGACGACCGTCCAGCCGATCGGTAGTCTGCCCCCGGGTGCTGCGGATAGTGCTGCAGCGGCGGCAGCGCGCGTGCCGGGTGCACTCGAACTGTACCAAAGTGCGCGCGATCAACTCAATCGTGGCAGCACCGCAACGGCGCGCATTCTGTATCAGGATTTCCTGACGACCTACCCGCAGCACGAGTATGCGCCGGCGGCGCAGTTCGGTTTGGCCACCACCTTCGAGCGGGAAAAGAATTCCGCGGCGGCGGAGACCGCGTACGCCGCCGTCGTCTCCAAGTACGAGAACGCGCCCGAAGCCCCGACGGCGTTGTACAAGCGCGCCATGCTTTTCCTGCAGCAACAGAACAACGCAAAGGCACTGGAGCTGTTCGATCAGGTGGTGAAGCGCTATCCGCGCAGCGACGAAGCCAGCTTCGCCGCCGATCAGATCAAGAAGCTGCGCTGATGCGCTGCTGTCGTCGCGCGAACTAGCTCGAACTCGATTCAGATGGCCAGTCAAACACACACGGAGATGCCGTTCCTCGATCACCTCGAGGAGCTGCGGTGGCGCTTGTTCAGGATTGCGATCGCGGTCGCGATCGGTGTGATTGGCGCATTCGCACTGCTCTATACCAAACAAATCGACATCATCGGGCTGATTGCGCGCCCGGTGCAGCCGTATCTGAATCGTCCGCTCATGGTCACGCACCCTGGTGCGCTGTTCGATATCGTGATGGACGCGTCGATCGCCCTGGGGTTGATTGTTGCATCGCCGGTGATCGTCTGGCAGATCTGGGGCTTCCTGTCGCCCGCCCTGTACGGGCACGAAAAGAAGATCGTTATTCCCGCGCTCGTCGGTGCGGCCCTGCTGTTTCTGGGTGGCATGGCACTCTCGTACTTCTTCGTGCTGCCGGTCACGCTCAAGTTCCTCATGGGCTTTCAGAGCGCGTCGGTCGAGTCAGTCCTGACGGTGTCCGAGTACTTTGGCTTCGCGCTCGCCATGTGCCTGGCGTTCGGCGCCGTATTCGAGTTACCGATCGTGATCATCATGCTGACGGCGCTCGGCATTGTTAAGCCGGCGTTTCTGTCGAAATTCCGTCGCCATGCGTTCGTCGGGTGCATCATCGGCGCCGCGATCATCACACCGGGTCAGGATCCGACCTCACTTTTTGCCCTGACGGTGCCGCTGTACGCGCTCTACGAAGTATCGATCACGTTCTCCCGGTTGATCTACAATCGCCGAGAGAAGCGAATCGCGGCGCAGGACGCATAGGATCGTGACCCGATACAGTCGCCTCGCTGCACGCTGCGGGCGGTCGTGGTTGATCGCGCTGTCGATGGTCACGCTCGCTGCGGCAACGATCAGCAAATCAGTGGCGGCGCAGGTCACCAAGCCAACCAGAACCGGTGTACCGGGGGGACCTCCGGGTGCGCGCGCCGACACTTCGGTGCGCACACTCAACAGCGAGAAGCGCATCTTCGATTGGGCGCAGCCCGATTCGGCCATGCAGGAACTGTTGCAGCGCAAAGGCTACCGTCAGGTGCAGTACCAGGGCGATGTCGTTCGCTTCGATGCGAGGACGAAGGAGCTCCACGTTCTCGGTGAGCCCGCTGCCGTCAAGCGCGACCAGACGATGCTCATCGGCGACACGATCTCGTACAGCGATTCGACCAAGCGCGTGGTGGCCACCGGCGACACGGTCACCCTGCGCGATCCGTCGCAACCCGACGCCGATGATTTCGTCGTGCGTGGCCGCATCGACTACGACACCGAGGCGAAGCAAGGCGTCACCGGCGCGTTCTCGACCTCGGTGACCTCCGGGCAGCGGTTGTTTCTGAGCGCCGAACGCAGCTCCATCTTCTCCGATTCGCTCGTCACGGGCAAGCACATCATCTTCGCGCAGAACGGATCGTTCACCTACTGCGATCACGTCGAGCCGCATTTCCACTTCACGACCAAGGATATGAAGTTCATCTCCGAGAACGTGATGGTCGCACGCCCGGGGGTGCTCTACATCGGCGAAGTGCCGGTCTTCTGGATTCCGTTCTTCTTTCAGGATGTGCGCCGCGGTCGTCGCAGCGGCCTGCTGACACCGAACTTTGGTGTCGCCGAGTTGCTGCGCAACAGTCCGTCGTATCGGCGAAGTGTAGCCAACATCGGTTATTTCTTTGCCATCAACGACTACATGAACGCGGAAGCATCGTTCGACTGGCGAAGCGGCGCGCGCGCGACGGATGGCGATCCCGGGTTTGTGCGCAGCAATGTCGAATACCGCTACAAGTGGCTCAACCGCTTCATCAGCGGCGAAACGGCGGTGTCGTATCTCTCGCAGAAAGATGGCATCACCAACACCTCGGTCACCTGGAATCACAACCAGGACTTCTCGAAGCAGACGCGGCTGACGGCGCGCCTGAACTGGGTGCAGAGCACGACGGTGCAGCGCCAGAGCATCATCAATCCCGTAGCGGCCAACGCGACCATCCGATCGCAGCTCAGCTATCAGACGAAGGTTGGACCCGCACAAATCAATGTGGGTGGTTCTCGCGTGCAGTATCCAGGCCGTTCGCAGGTCGATCAGGACTTCCCGTCGTTCAACCTTACCACGGGCTCACTCGGCAACGAACGCTTCACCTGGACGCCTTCGCTGCGCTTCTCGGTGTCGCAGAGCCAGAAGATCGACCAGGGGCTGCAGTTTCCGTTCGTGTACAATCCGAATGGCAGCGGTGGCGTGGACAGTTCGCGCTTCCGCGCCGATCGTCGGAACATGCAGTTCAACTTCGACACACCGGTCAAGATCGGCGACTTCCTCTGGCAGAACACGTTCACGGTGAACGAGCAGTATCGCGAGTATCCGGAGCAGCGCGAGATCATCGGTGTGCGCGATACCTCGCAACGCTCCATTCGCGTCTTTGCGCGCACCTTCGAGACGAACGCCGACTGGACCACATCATTCAACCTGCCGCGTTTCTTTCAGGGCTCGTGGAACGTGTCGCCGACCGTGTCCGTGCAGAACGTGGACGGCGCCTCCGGACTGTGGGTGCGAACGGAGCGCAGTGGAGGCAAGTGGGTGCAGCAGTCCAAGCGACTGAGTTACAGCGTCGGCGCGTCGCCGACGCTCTATGCACAGCTGCCGGGACTCGGCCCCATCGCCCGATTCCGGCACTCCATCTCGCCGCAACTCAGCGCCAGCTATTCGCCGCAGGCCACTGTCAGCGATGCGTACCTCTCGGCGCTGGGGCGTACACGTGTTGGCTATCTCGGCTCGCTCAAGCAGAATCGATTGTCGCTGGGCTTCGCGACCAATCTCGAAGCAAAGATCAGGGGGAGCGCGACCCGGCCGCCGGCCACGACTGACTCGAGCGCCAACAGCAGCGGCGTGGAGACCGGAAGTCTCGCCGAGGAAGGTGCGGTGGTGGATGCGGCGGGTGGCGAGGCTGGCGCACTGAAAAAGATCACTCTGCTGTCTCTCAACTTCTCGCCGCTTTCGTACGATTTCGTGCGCGCCGATTCGACGGGCAAGGGATTCACCGATCGCACGTTTACGCTCTCTGGTCGAACCGATCTGCTCCCCGGTCTCGACTTCCGCACGTCGTACGAACTCTTTCAGGGCGACCCGCTGTCCGATACGGCGACCTTCAAGCCGTACCGCACCGACATCGGCGTGACATTCACGCTCAACGGGAAATCAGGGATTGTCGCCATGCTCGGACGTTTGCTTGGTCGCCACGCGCCGCTGGAAGGTGTCTCCACCGATCCCAATCGCACGGTCAACGCGAACGAGGCGAACATCGCCAATCAATCGCGACAGCAGAACGCCGCGGGCGGCAGTATGCGCGGCATGCAGCCGAGTATTCCCACTGGCGCAGGGTGGAGCCTCAACCTGCAGTACAATGCGGCGAGACAGCGACCACCGCGCGGTGGGACGCAGATCCTCAACGATCCGGCGGCGTTGTGCGAACCCCAGCGACTGTTCGGATTGTCCGCGTACGATCAGTGCATCTTCCAGGCGCAGAACGCACCGTCCACCGGGCTGACGTCGGGGCAGAGCGCGATAGGTGCGCCGGTGTTCATCTCGCCGGCCACGCAGAACGTCACCTCGGCGTTCACCTTCAACATCACGCAAAACTGGGCCGCACAATGGTCCACGCAGTACGATGTCGAGCGTAATCGCTTTGCCAGTCAGCAGGTGGGGCTACAGCGGCAGTTGCACGATTGGAATGCGGTGTTTGCCTTCACGCAGGCGCCCAACGGCAACTTCTCGTTCAACTTCTTCATCGCGCTCAAGGCGCAGCCCGAGTTGAAGTTCAACTACGATCGGCAAACTTTCCGGCAGAGCAGCTTCTGACCTCAACCGTCTGGCGGCGCGCGTGAGCATCCTGCAACTCGACGGCCGTTCCCTGCGCATCGACGACGTCATCGCTGTAGCCGATGATGCGCGCCCGGTGCAGCTGTCGGACAGTGCGCGCACGCGCATGCATACCACGCGTGCCGTGGTCGATCGCGCGGTGACGGTCGGCACGCCCGTGTACGGTGTCAATACCGGCTTCGGCAAGCTGTCCGAAGTCACGATTCCCAACGACCAGTTGGCGGCGCTGCAGCGGAACCTTGTGCGCAGTCACGCGGCCGGTGTTGGCGACCCGCTACCTGAGCGCGAAGTGCGCGCGATGATGCTGCTGCGCAGCAACGTGCTCGCCACCGGATTCGCTGGCGCGCGCGCCGAAGTGGTGGACACACTGCTGGCCATGTTGAACGCGCGCATCTGGCCCATCGTGCCGGAGCAGGGAAGCGTGGGGGCGAGCGGCGATCTTGCGCCACTCGCGCACCTCGCACTCGCGCTGATCGGTGAAGGACGCGCGATGCAGCACGGGGCCATCGACGACGCGACGACGTTGCTCTCGCGCGCGGGGCTCGCGCCCGTCGTGCTCGAAGCAAAGGAAGGGCTCGCGCTTATCAACGGCACGCAAGCACACACGGCAATCGCAGCGCTGGCCTGCGCCGAACTCGAACGACTGTGGCGCGCAACACACGTCGCCACCGCGATGAGTCTCGAAGCGCTGCTCGGCACTCCCGACGCCTTCGATCCGCGCATTCATGAGGCGCGCAATCAGAACGGGCAGCGCACGTCGGCCGCGATACTTCGGGCGCTGCTTGCCGGCAGTGAAATCCGTGAGTCGCATCGGCATGGGGACCCGCGTGTGCAGGATGCGTATGCGTTGCGCTGCGCGCCGCAGGTGTATGGACCGGCGCTCGAGGCACTGATCTTTGCCCGAGGTATCATCGAGCGCGAGCTGAACGCGGCAACCGATAATCCGCTCGTCCTGGAGTCTGGTGAGCTGCTCAGCGGCGGCAACTTCCACGGACAGGCCGTCGGACTCGTGGCGGATGTGCTGGCCATCGTCACGGCGAACCTCGCGGTGATCAGCGAGCGTCGCACCGATCGACTGGTCCACCCCGATTTCAATCAGGGGCTGCCGCCGTTCCTCGCTGGCGCGCCCGGGCTCGAGTCGGGGTACATGATGGCGCAGGTCACGTCGGCGGCATTGGCGAGCGAGTGCAAGACGCTGGCGTATCCCGCCAGCGTCGATTCGATTCCCACCGACGGCAATAAGGAGGATGTGGTGCCGATGGCGATGGGTGCGGCGATAAAGTTGCGCCGTTCCGTGCGCAATCTGCGTCATGTGATCGCCATCGAGTTGATCGCGGCCGCGGAGGGCATCGAGCATCGTCGGCCGCTGCACACCACGGCCGCGCTCGAACAGGCACACGGCATCATTCGCCAGTACGTGCCCCGGTCGACCGGCGATCGTCCCCCGTCGCCCGATATCGTTCGATTGGCTGATGCGTTGGCGGCGGGAGCGCTGGAACCTGTTGTGCTCCCGCTGATGGAGGCCGTGCCCGCATGACGAGTTCACCCACAGTGCCGCCGACGATGGCAGGCGCGCGGCCGGTACGTGCGCCGCGCGGCAGCGCGATCAGCTGTCGCGGCTGGGAGCAGGAAGCGGCCATGCGCATGCTCATGAACAATCTCGATCCGGAAGTCGCCGAACGGCCGGATGATCTGGTGGTGTATGGTGGCACCGGTCGCGCGGCGCGTTCATGGGAAGCGTTCGACGCGATCGTTCGCACACTTCGCACATTGGGCGACGACGAAACGCTGTTGGTGCAGAGTGGCAAGCCGGTGGCGGTGTTTCGAACGCACAACGAGGCGCCGCGCGTGCTCATCGCCAACTCGAACCTGGTCGGGCGCTGGGCGAATTGGGATGACTTCCGTCGTCTCGAGAGGATGGGGCTCACGATGTACGGTCAGATGACGGCTGGATCGTGGATCTACATCGGCTCACAGGGCATCGTGCAGGGCACCTACGAAACATTCGGTGCCGTCGCCACGCGCCACTTCGATGGCACGCTCGATGGTCGCCTGGTTGTCACCGCGGGACTGGGCGGCATGGGCGGCGCGCAACCGCTCGCGGCCACGATGCATGGTGCGGCCGTACTCGGTATCGACGTCGATCCGTCACGCATCCAGAAGCGGATCGACACGCGCTACTGCGATCGCATGACGTACTCGCTCGATGAAGCATTGGCGTGGCTGCGCGACGCCCAGCAGCATCGCGTCGGACTTTCGGTTGGTCTTTGTGCCAATGCTGCCGAGGTGCTGCCCGAACTTGTGCGTCGCGGTGTGGTGCCCGACGTGCTCACCGACCAGACCAGTGCACATGACATGCTGGTCGGCTATGTGCCGGCAGGCTTGACGCTCGCCGACGCCGCGTCGCTCCGTGGGTCTGATCCGACGGCGTACATCGCGCGCGCGACGGCGTCGGTGGTCGAACATGTGCGCGCCATGCGCACGTTGCAGGATCGAGGCGCCATCACCTTTGACTACGGCAACAACATCCGCACCGTCGCGTTCGACGCGGGTGTGGACGACGCGTTTCGCATTCCCGGCTTCGTCCCGGAGTACATCCGGCCGCTGTTTTGTGAAGGGAAGGGACCATTCCGTTGGGTCGCACTTTCCGGCGATCCTGCTGACATCCATCGCACCGATGAGTTGGTGCTCTCCCTTTTTCCGGACGATGCGCAGCTGCGCCGTTGGATCACGCTGGCGCGCGAACGGATTGCGTTTCAGGGATTGCCGGCACGCATCTGCTGGTTGGGGCAGGGAGATCGAGCGCGTTTTGCCCTTGCGCTCAACGGCCTCGTTGCCCGCGGTGAAGTGTCGGCGCCGATTGTCATCGGGCGCGATCACCTCGATACGGGTAGTGTCGCCTCGCCGTTCCGCGAGACCGAGGCGATGAAGGACGGCAGTGATGCGATCGCCGATTGGGCGATTCTCAATGCGTTGCTCAACGTCGCCAGCGGCGCATCGTGGGTATCATTCCATCATGGTGGCGGTGTGGGAATCGGCAATTCGCTCCATGCCGGACAAGTGATCGTGGCGGATGGCAGCGACCGCATGCGTCGCCGCCTCGAGCGCGTGCTGACCAACGATCCTGGCATCGGCGTCGCGCGCCATGCCGACGCGGGCTACGACATAGCCATCGCGACGGCAGTGCGCGAGAAGATTCAATTGCCGATGCTGAACCATCCGTCAACCGATCTGCCGCCCGACTCGTCCATGTCCCACACGCACACCTGATGCTGTCGAGTCGCTATCGGCCATGGCACGTTCCGCTCTTCCTCGGCAAGTACGCCTGGCTGCGCGCGCGACGCCGCCCGGTCTTGCTCAACTTCGAAGTCACGATGCGCTGCAACGCGCGCTGCGGCTTCTGTGACTACTGGAAGACGCCGTCCGAAACGCGTGATACAGAGATCGCGCAGTTCGCCGAGATCGCGCGGAAGTTCTCGCCGATGCTCGTCACGTTCACCGGTGGCGAACCGACGTTGCGCAAGGATCTCGAGGCGATCGTCGCGAGTGTGCGTCAGGCCGTACGGCTCACGTACGTGCAACTCATCACGCACGGAGCGATGCTCACACTCGATCGCGCGCAGTCGTTGTGGGATGCGGGCGTCGATCAGTTCAACATTTCGCTCGACTATCTCGACGAACGGCACGATCAGGCGCGCGGTATTCCCGGACTGTCCGCCAAAATTCTCGACATCGTGCCGCGCATGCGTGAAGCGGGCATCGGCGGCGTACGCTTCAACACCGTCATCAAGAACGACAACCTCGATCAGATCCTGCCGATCGTCGAGCGCGCCGCGGCATTGGGGGGCGGCGTGAACTTTTCCGTGTATACCGACTTCAAGAACGGTAATCGCGACTTCATGCTTGGCAGCGGCGAGCAGGTGGAGCTCGATCGTGTGGTGGCCGAGCTGCTGGCGTACAAGAAGCGCAAGCGCGGCGTCATCACCAACTCCGACTACTATCTCGAACAGATTCCGCGCTACGTGCGGGGTGAAATGACCGAGCCGTGTCAGAGCGGCAGCACCACCATTCACATCGATCCGCAGGGGATGGTGCGACGGTGTCCGGATTTTCCTGCCGACGGCCCGTGGCAGGCGTACAAGGGCTACGCGCCCATCGATTGCAACGCGTGCTACTACGCGTGTCGCGGGGAGGCCCAGGCGCCGCTGCGGTTGATGTCGCGGGTGCGGGATGTGATGGCCTGATGCGCAACACGACCGATGTGGTGAACGCGCCTCCTACGCTTTTCGTGAACGCGGCACAGACCATCACCTGCGCTGGTCCGGCCCGTGCGCGGCGGGGCGGCGAGATGCGCGATGCCGATGTACGTGCCGGTGTGGGCGTCGCCGTGCAGGGCGATCGCATCACGGCGGTGGATACCGACGACGCCCTGCGACAGCGATTCCCGGAGGCCAGCGAGATCGACTGCGATCGGGGTTTGCTCGCGCCCGGTTTTGTCGACTCGCACACGCATGCGATCTTCGGCAAGGCACGCTACGAGGAACAGGAGCTGCGGGCCACGGGCGTGCCGTATCTCGAGATCGCGCGACGCGGCGGTGGCATTCACTCGTCAGTACGGGATCTGCGCGCACGCTCCGATGCAGAGCTGTTCGCGCTCGCGGTGCCACGACTCGCGCGATTGGCCGCCGGTGGTGTGACGACGGTCGAGATCAAATCGGGATACGGTCTCTCGTATGCCGACGAACTCCGTACGCTTCGGGTGATCGCGCGGCTCTCTGATGCGCTCCCGCAGCGCATTGTCGCCACGTGTCTTGCCGCGCACGAAATACCCTTCGAGCGACGCGAACTCGCCGATGGTCGGACGTCGTGGATTCGGGAGATCATCGACACGCTGTATCCCGCGGTCGCAGACGAGCAGCTGGCCACGTTCGCCGATGTCTTCTGCGAACCCGGCGTCTTCACCCTGGCGGAGACGCGCGAACTGGTCAACGGAGCCGCCCGGGCCGGCCTCAAGGCCAAGCTCCATGCCGATGAGCTGCATGACGGCGGTGGCGCTGCCCTGGGTGCGTCCTTGCGGGTGATGTCGGTCGATCATCTGGCCGCCATTTCGCCGGTCGGCATCGCGGCGCTGGCCGCGTCGGACACGGTGGCGACCCTGCTCCCTGCGACCATGTTATTCTTGGGGACGGGAAGACAGGCGCCGGCACGCGCGTTGATCGACGCCGGGGCAGCGGTTGCCCTCGCCACCGACTTCAACCCGGGCACATCGCCGCTGCAGTCGTACCCGCTGGTGATGACCTTGGCCATCAGCGAACTACGTATGTCGGCCGCGGAGGCATGGATTGCCGCCACGGTCAACGGGGCTGCCGCACTCGACCTTGCCGGAGAAACCGGGCAGTTGGCCGTCGGCTTCAGCGCCGACATCGCCGTGCACAGCGTCGACGACTTTCGTGCGTTGCCTTACTGGTTCGGCGAGCGTCTCTGTCGAGTGGCGTGGGCTCGTGGGAACGCTTGTCACCCAGGGCTCTGATCACCAGTTTCCGCTGCTTGTCGCATTGACTTCACGCCCGCCGTCCGGGCGCATGGTACGTCCCCGGGAGACCGCCTCGAACGCATGTCCAACGCCGCGAAGCACCGGAAGAAGGCGGCTGAATTCGAGCAGCTCAAGCAGATCGACCGGGCCATCGCGTCGTACGTCCGCGCGATCGAAGAGAGTGAAGCTGACGGAGAGGACGTCGACGTTGCGTTGCTGAACAAGGTCGGCGATCTCGCGCTGCGTCAGGGGCGAGTGCCCGACGCGGTGACGTACTACGAGCGCGCGGTGGAGCACTACGCCACGGCCGGCCTGTTCAACAACGCGATCGCGCTCTGCAACAAGATCCTCCGCAACGCGCCCGGTCGATCCAACGTGTACTTCACGCTGGGCCGAATCTGCGCCCGCAAGGGTCTGCGCGGAGACGCGACACGCAACTTCCTCGACTACGCCGCCCGCATGCAGCAGGACGGGCGCGTCGAGGAAGCGATGCGCGCGCTCGCCGAGGTGGCAGACCTGACGCCCGAGCTCACCGAAGTGCGACGCCTGGTCGACGAGCACGCCGAACGCGCCGGAGTGACGTTGCCGCGTCGTCGGACGCCGCCGGGTGTGGAAGCGGTGGTCCCGACCGAGGCCCAGCGCTTTCCGGGCGACAAGTCGTCGAACCTTGTGTTTCTCGACGTGGACTACGGCGCGGCCAATGCGCCTGTGACGCCGCCACGCACACAGGCCGCCACCGCCCCGGTAGAGAGCCCGTTCGCGCAGCGCGCCACGACGCCGCCGGTGACGCCGGTTTTCAACGCAACGTTGTCGTTCATCGATCTGGACGTGCCAACGGTCCGACCGCTCGCGGTCGCTGAGGCACCCGACGCGGCGCCTCTGCCCACGCTCGTCTCGTCGCCCGACCCGGTCGCGTCTCCCTCCGGCTTCACCACCAACTCGCCTGAGTTCGCGCCCTCCGTCCTCGAAGACATCGATTTCGCAATCCCGACGATCGAGCCGGAACCGTCGTACCTCGAGCTTCCGACGCTCGATCTCGTGGATGGGGACTCGTTGCTCGATCACGAGCTGCCACCGATCGACTGGAGGGTCGACACACCATCGCTGCGGGACGACGAGGTCCTGATCGATGTGCCAGACGAGCGCGAGGCGGCGGACTCGCTCACGTTCGACGCCGCGTTCGCCATGGAGCTGGTCGCGTTCGATCTGGTCGACGATCAGACCGACGAGTTGCCGGCATTCGATTCCGGCACGTCGTCTGATCGCAGCGCCGATCACGTCGATTCTGTTTCGCCCGCGACGGACGTGCCTGAGTCGGTCGAATCGGTCAACGAGGAGCCGGTCGTCGAGGCATTGGATGACCCAGCGATGGACGTGCCTGAGTCGGTCGAATCGGTCAACGAGGAGCCGGTCGTCGAGGCATTGGATGACCCAGCGGACGACGAGTACCATCGCGAGTCGGTGGATTATCACAACGCATCAGACGACGCCGAAGATCAACCGTGGAATCACGGTCCCTTCCCGGAGCCGCTCGACGAATCGCTGGTGGAGTCGAACGATCACGAGCGCGAGGATGCCTGCGCGGCCTCGATCGAAGAATCGATGGCGCGCGATGCGCTGCCTCCGCTGCTCACACCGGCACCGATGCTCGCGATCGAGGCAGCCATCGCGGTGGGCGCTGAACGTGCGCTGCTCGCCGCGGAGGCGGACCCGGTCGCCCTGCAGCGTCGCCCGCCGTACCGCCTCGATCCGCACGACTTCATCCTTCCGGGTGAGCTGCCGCCACTCGTGGTCAGCGACGAACTGGTCGACGAGGGGCTGGTGCGTGCCAACACTCCACTCGGCGCGCCTGTCGTGATCGCCCCGTCGCGCGATGAGCCGGGGGCCTTCCCCGACTCCGCGCGCGCGGTCGACGAGACAACGATCGATCCGGCGACCATTCTGGCAGAGGAGGCGGATCCCGATGGCGCGTTCCTCGAGCTGGTCGAAAGCGAGGGAGAGCAGGACCCCGCCGCGTTTTCCGGCCAGTCAGGGGCACCATCGAAGCCGCGGCCTGATGACCAGTCGGAGCAGCCGACGGCGATGGTGCGCTCACTGGAGTTGCCGGACGCCGGCACCGACCCTTCGCTCGTCGTCGATGCCGACTCGCCGCCGGACGACCTCTCGGCGGTTCGTCTCACGCCGTCTCTCCCGATCGCCGCCGTTGCGGCCGAAGCGAATGTCGTGGCCGTCTCTCGTCGCGATGAACTCCGCGCCCTCGTCGCGGAGCGCCCTCAGGATTGGGCGCTGCGTCGCCGCCTGGCGGAGGCGCTGTTCGAATCCGGCCAACGGGATGCAGCGCTCGCCGAGCTCGAAGCCTCGCTGACCGGCTTTGTGCAGAGCGGGCAGATCGCGCACGCTGCGGATGTCTCCGAAGTGCTGGTGGGCGTCAGTCCGGAACGCGTGTCCTATCACCAGAAGCGCGTCGAACTCGCGGTCCGGTTGCAGGACCAACAACGTTTGCGCTTTGCCTACCTCGACCTCGCGGATACGTTGGTACGCAGCGGAGAGGAGGCGCGTGCGCAGGCGGTGTATGTGCGCGTCCTGGAGATCGATCCGCTGGACGATCGTGCGCGCGTAGCGCTCGGAAGCGCGGCACCACCACCCCCGACGCCAGTGGCTCCAGTGCCGCCGGCCGAGGGGTTCGTGAACCTCGCCGACTGGCTGCGAGAAGACGAAGCACCAATCTCCACCCGCATGCGGATGCGCGAGCCGACGGTCAGCGGTGATGAGGATGCCGATTTCGCCGCACTCCTTCGGCACTTCAAGGAGGGGGTCTCGCGTTCACTTGGTGAGGAGGACTTCGAGAGTCGCTATGACCTCGGGGTCGCGTACAAGGAAATGGGGTTGTTGGACGACGCGATCGCGGAGTTCCAGAAGGCGCTGCGCAGTCGCACACACCGTCTACCGGCATACGAGGCGTTGGGGCAATGTTTCGTCGAGCAGGGTCGTTATCAGGTCGCGGCAACCGTCCTTTCACGGGCGCTTCACGAACCGGGGCTCAATGACGAGCAACGGGTCGGAGTGCTCTATCTTCTCGCATATTCGTGCGAGGCCCTGCAGCGGTGGGGTGAGGCTCGGAGCTATTTTCAGCGCGTGTACGCCACCGACATCAATTTCCGCGACGTTGCCGCCCGACTGGCGGCACTCGAGCACATAGCGTCATGACGCTATCGACTCGCACGCCCACGGCGCTGACCGCGGCGTTGCGTGATATCCAGTCACCGATTCACCACCAGCTCGGCGTGGTTTCGCAGGAGCTGTGGCGCATCGTGTCGGCCGATGTGCCGCTCGTGCAGGAGGTGCAGGAACACCTCATGGGCATGAAGGGGAAACTCTTCCGCCCGACCTTGCTGCTGCTCTCCGCCGCCGTCGAGGAACGCTCGCAGCCGCGCGCCGTCACCTACGCTGCCGTCGTCGAGCTCATTCACCTCGCCACGCTCGTGCACGATGACGCCGTCGATCATTCCACGCTCCGTCGCGGCATGCCCACGGTCAACGCGCTTTTCAGCCATCAGGTCTCCGTCATCATGGGCGACTACCTGTATCTGCGCGCGCTCCGTGAATTGGTGCGACTGGGTGATCTGGAGGCGATGGCGGCCATCACCAATGCATCGAACGAGATGACGCTGGGCGAGATGCGTCAGCTGTCCGCGTTCGATGCGCTCGCGTTTACAGAGCGCGACTATGAGACGTTGATTCGCGCCAAGACCGCATCACTGTTTGTGGCGGCGTGCGACGTGGGCGCGTTGTGCGGTGCGCCACGTCATCGAGAGTCGCTCGTGCGATATGGTGAGCGACTTGGGATGGCGTTCCAGGTGTCCGACGATCTCCTCGACTACACGGAAGGGCAGGAGATGACGGGCAAGCCGGGCGGACTCGATCTCAAGGAGCATAAGGTGACGCTGCCGCTGATCGCCGCGCTGCGGGAAATGCCGTCGTCGGAGCGCCTGCGGGTCGAATCATTGTTCGCCGCCGCCGAGCCCGAGGACGACGCGATCAGCGAAGTGATCGGTATCGTGCGTGATCACGGTGGGCTCGACTACGCACGGCGTCGCGGCGATCAGTTCGCGCGCGAGGCGGAGGATGCGCTGAGTGAGTTGCCCGAGGGACCAGCGCGCTCGGCGTTGGTGGACGCGATTTCGTATGTTGTACAGCGGCGCTGGTGATGGCCCGCGGACCTTCGAAGCATCGGCCGGTGTTCCATGTGTTGGTGCTCGCCAGCGGATTTGTGGCTGGTGGGTTGCTTACACAGGTTGCGCGACGCTTTCTTCCTGCCGGTGCCGTGAAGGAGTTTCTTACCACAGGCGTCACCCCGTCAGTCGGCCCACTGCCGATCGACTTGATTATATTGAAGTTCGCAGTTGGACCCGTCGCCCTGGACGTCTCGCTCTTGAGTCTGCTGGGGGTTTTGATCGCCTACCTTATCGCGCGGTCCCTGTTCTAGGAGCCCCTCATGAACTTCGGCAACTTTGGTTTCGGCGAGATCCTGATCATTCTCGTCATCGTGCTGCTCCTCTTCGGTGCCAAGCGCATCCCGGAGATCGCGGGCTCACTGGGCAAGGGTATCAACGAATTCAAGCGCAACATCACCGACGCGCAGAAGTCCATCACCGATCCGGCGCCGGGCAACGATCGGGTGACTTCGGGTCCCGCCCAGGATATCGAAACCACGGAAGCAGAGCGTCCCGAGCCCAAGCGCCTGATCAGCTAGGTCGAAACTCGGCATTCGAGCGAAAGCCCGACGCGTTCCATCGATCAGCGCACCACAAAACGAAGGCCCCGCGAACTGATCGCGGGGCCTTTGTCGCGTCGAAGATCAAACGCGCATCACGTCGGCGCCTGGCGACGAAGCTGCGACATCACCTTCGCGCGGTGATCGTCCACCTTGACCGTCTCACGCAGACCGCGCAGGAACTCTTCTACGCGCTGCTGACGCAACGACTGCGTGAGCTGACCCTTCTGCTCCGCCTTCTGTACCTCAAACGCAGCCTTGTTGGCCTCGCTGCGTGAATCGACACGCAAGACGACCATTCCATCAGTTGCTGCGGCCGGACCACCAACTCCGCCAACGGGAATCGTGAACGCCGCACCAATCGCCTGATTGAACTGGCCGAGGCCCGGCACCGCGTCGATCCGCGTGAACAGCGCGGTCTTCTCGACCGGAAGCTGTCGCTGCTGCGCGGCCGCTTCGAGTGACGACGACTTCGCGTTGGCCAGCAGCTGTTCGGCCGCCGGACGCAATTTCTCGATACGCTTGTCGCGCGAAAGGCGTGTCTTGATCTCGCCCGTCACGGCACTGAGCGACTGCGTGCCACCCGCTTCGATAGAGTCGAGACGCGCCACGTAATACGCCTCAGGAGAGTCGAACAGGTCGCTCGTCTCGCCCGGGGTCACGCCGGAGAACGCCCAGGCACTCACACTCGGCACGTAGCGGCCGGCGAACGTCAGCGGCTCCTTGTCGATCGCGATGACGGACGACGGCGTAAGGCCCAGCACCTTGGCTGCGTCGTCAAACTTCTTCGGATCGTCGGTGCTGCCCGCGCGGCTCGCCAGCGAGTCGGCGCGGCGATCGGTACGCGTGGCCGAGGAGTCGCTTTGCGTGATGTTCACGAGGATGTGACGCACGTCCAGCGTGTCTCCCTTGCGGCTATCGACACGAATGATGTGCCAGCCGAACGGCGTCTGCACCGGCTGCGACAGCTCGCCCGGCTTGAGCGCGTAGGCTGCGTCATCGAACGAGGGGGTGAAGCGACCGCGCACACCCTTGCCCAACGCGCCCCCCTGTGCGCCGGAGACGCTGTCCGTCGACTCGCGCTTGGCGACGTCCTCGAACTTCGCGCCACCAACGATATCGCTGCGGATCTTCTCGATGCGCGACTTGGCCTCGGCGGAATCCGCGGCGGTGATCGCGCGAGGCACCGAGAGCAGCGACACGACCGCACGGCCTGGACGATCAAAACGCTTCTTGTTGCGCTCGTAGAACTCGCTGATCTCCGCGTCCGTTACAGCCACGGTCGTATCTGTCAGCGATTCCGGGCGCAGCAGTACGTACGTCACCTGCGTCGAATCATGACGGTCGCGATAGGTCTGCCACACGCGCTCGTCGGTGAGATAGACGTCGGACGAGACCTGATCGAATAGCTTCCGCTTGGGGATCTCGGAGCGGTAATACGCCTCCAGGCCAGCGAGCATTCCGGACTGACGCGCCATCGGGCTCGCCAGCAGGCGACGGTACTTCTCGATGTCGAACTGTCCATCCGTCATCAATTCCGGCGACTGCATGGCCTGCGGCGGAGGCGCCATGCGTGCCTCTTGGAGGATTTCATCGTCTGTTACCGTGATGCCGCGACGCTTGAACTCCTGCTGCAACAACACCTCGTTGACGAGCTGCTCGAACGCATTGTCTTCGAGCGTGCGACGTTCGTCGAGGGTAATGCCACGTCCCAGTCGCTGCTGCTCCGACTGTTCGAGGTTGTTGACCGCGTTCTGCCACGTCGTCAGCAGGATCTCTTCACCGTTCACCGTGGCTACGGCGGTCGTGGTCGTCACAGGCGAACGGCCTGCAAGTCCCGACGTCTCATACAGCAGGAAGCTGCCGACGAACGCCGCGATGAGAATGATCCAGATGTATTTCGCGGCGCTCCGCATCGATTGCAGCACGGGGCGGGACTCCTTGGGTCGGTTGGACAGACAGTGGGTAAGCTCCCGGGCCTCGGACCTCACACGGGTTGCACACCGCACGAGAGGTCGAGACGGGATCCGGCGAACGTCCGGGCGCACCATGCGTGCGCGCGGTGCGCGAGCACTCGACCCACCGTGGGACGCGCGACTCGCCGAGCCGGGAAACGAACCGGGAAACCTAGCGGCCGCGATTCGCTAAAAGCAAGAGACATCACGACTTCTGCGACACCTGCACAATTGACTTCCCCCTGCGACGGCGGCTAACTTGGCGCGCCATGGTGGCCGCCCCGCGTCGCGACGGGATCACACTCGAGGGCTCTCGACGGATGAGCACTGCTGCCCGGATCGACGAACTCCGCAAGAAGTTCGACGAGAACCCGCGTCGATATTTTGCACCGCTGGCCAACGAACTGCGCAAGGCAGGTGACTTGTCACAGGCAATAGCGCTGTGTCGCGAGCACCTGCCGAAGCAGCCGGGGCACATGAGCGGCTACATCGTTTATGGCCAGGCGCTGTACGAGTCGGGAACGCTCGACGAAGCACGCTTGGTCTTCGAGCAGGCGCTCACGCTCGATCCCGAGAACCTCATCGCACTTCGGCACCTGGGTGATATCGCCAAGGCGAGCGGCGACACCTCGTCCGCGCGACGGTGGTACGAGCGTGTACTGGATGCCGATCCGCGTAACGATGATATCGCCTCGCAGCTCGTCGCGCTCTCTGCGATGTCGATCCCCGCGCTCGCTGCGCCGACAACGGCGATCCATGTGGCGTACGTGCCCACGCCGATGCATTCGCTTCCGGCGATCGGCTTGCCTGCGGTGCCGACACCGGATGCGGCCTTGCGTGCGGTCGACTTCGATGTGGTGAACGCGCGCATCGCGCACTTCACGCCGCTCGATCTCGACGCGATTGAGTCTGCGGGCACACCGGAGGCGCCACCTGCTCCGCGAAACGCGACCCCGGCGCTGAGTCACGACGCATGGTCCGATGCGGCGACCGTCGACGCCCCGTCAGACCTGTCCGAGTCGGTTCGTGCGCCAGCCACCGACGACGTCAGCCAATCATTCACCGAATCACTCACCGAATCGTTCACGCCATCGGACGCGATCGCCCCACGCGCGCCGACTCCGGTGTTCGCAGATGCTTCACGCGACGTACTTGACGCGCTGGACGCGTTTGCGGCGCACGATCCGTCCGACGAGCTGTTGGCGAGCGACGCGTTCGTATTCGGCTCGCACGGCACACCAACCGGCGCTCCACTGATCAGCCGCGGCGGGGGGGATGGACTCGATCACCGGACCGCCTCGCCAGTCAGCGCAGACGCGGCCGCCTCGGTCAGCGACGACCTCGCTGATGGTGACGCGCTGGCGTTCGAAGAGGGGATCATGGCACCGGAGTGGCCCGATACGAGCGAGCTCCTCTCGCGCGTCGGCTCGCCACGCTTTGTCACCCCGACGAACGTCACGTCCATCCCCGATGCAGTCGCGGCCTTCGGACGCGAAGCGGGTGACCTGGTACCGGAGATCGTGGCGGAGGATTCGTCGCTCACTGTCGACGGGCATTCGTTCGAGTTTGCGGACGCCGCGGCGTTGCCGGCTGTGTCAGAGCAATTGTCAGAAGAATTGTCAGAGGAATTGTCGGCGGAATTGTCGGCCGAGACTCCGATCGATGAGGCGGCCGACTCGGCGCCACCACGCGACACGCCATGGAACGGCGCGTCGAGCCTGACGGTCGAGGAAACTCCGCGCTTGACGGGTCCGGCTGCCGGAGGGGATGACGAGTCGGACTCGCCCGCGCTGGCATCGACGTTCGATGAGACGGAGTTGCCGTGGTTGGCCGCGCTGAGTGGCGAGGTGATCGCGGATGACTCAGCGCGCGCGATCGATGAACTCGCGGACGCGTTTGCGTTGGACGCGCGTGGGGTTGGAGACGACGACGATGTGCGCGTGTCATCCATCGGGCCCGACACGGCGGCGAGCGCGGACGTCTCCTTTGCGGACGTGCTGGAGCTTGGTGATGCGTCGAGCGAGCGTACAGCGAACGATCTCGTGTCGGTGTCGGATGCCGCGCGGGAGGCGGAGTTCGACGCGAACCCGGTCGATGGCTCCCCCGCATTCCTCATCGAGGATCTCGCGGAGGAGGCTTCGGACGACACGTCGGACGACGCGGCCGACGACATGGTCGACAGTACGATGGATGCGGCCGCCGACCTCGATTTCGATGATGCCGGCCATCTCGACGAGCAGAAGTCGCCGTCGTCCTCGCCGGCGTTTGTCACCGAGACGATGGCGGAACTGCTGGTATCGCAGGGGTTCACAGCGCGTGCCGTGACCGTCTACGAGGAGTTGGTGCGCCGTCAGCCGTACGATCCCGTGCTCACATCACGACTCGCCGAACTGCGGACACGATTGGCGGAGGAGTCGGCGGAGCATGCTGCGGCCAGCGCCACCCCCGCCTTCCCGACGCCCGCCTTCCCGACGCCCGCGTCTCCGACCTCGGGATATGCGACTCCGACATTCTCAATGCCGGCGTTTCCCTCACCCGCGTATCCGCCCCTGGCGCTGTCCTCACCGGCCTTCGTAACGCCCGCGTTCTCGGCGTCGCCGATTCCGACGCCTGCGTCGCCGACGCCCGCGTATCCGACGCCCGCGTACGGAACACCGGCGTATCCGACGCCCACGTACGCAACACCGGCGTATCCGACGCCAGACTACGCGTCCCCCGCAATCTCGGGCGCCGGATTCGTCACCCCGGCCTACGCCGTCACCGCGTCCAGCTTCACCGCCATTCCCGGCGGTGCGGCGGCCCGGATGACAGCGCGCGAGCGATTCGCCCTGCTCGCCGCGCGGCGTGTACCGAGACGCACGCCGCCGCAGCCGTTCACCGGCGTCGAAGAACATGTCGCCGCAGAGCTGGAAGGCTTGTCGGCGCTCTTTGGGGATGAAGAGGGTTCTCCGGTGTCCGACGACGCGGCGGCGCGGGCGTTGGCTGATGCCTTCGCGCCGATGTCCGACCTCGACTCGACGTCCGACGGATTCCTTGGCTTCATCGATGGCGACGGCACCGACAGCGATCCCCAGACCTCGCGCGGTTCCTCGACGGCCGAGGAGGCGTCGTTTGGCGTCACTGGCGAAACGTTTGCGGGAGATCCATCGCCAGGTCAGGTCGAGCAGTCCAACGCTGGCTTCTCCTTCGACCGGTTCTTCCCCGATCCGGCGAGGCCGTCATCCTCCGCCCCGTTGCCGTCGGAAGACTCCGCCGCGGAGGGCTCCACCGACGCTCAGCCCCACGTGACACCGCCGCCGCCGCCGCCCGACGATCCACAGGCCCCGGCTGGCGACGATCTTGCGCAGTTCTCCGCTTGGCTCAAGGGACTCGGTCCGTCGTGAAGATCGGCCTGTTGAATGGACCAAACCTGAATCTCCTCGGCACGCGTGAGCCACTCGTCTACGGTTCGACGACGCTCGCGCAGATCGAGACGCTGCTTGCCGGCATCGCGATGGAACTGGGTGCGACACTGGTCGCCGCGCAGGCCAACGGCGAGGGGCAGCTGATCGATATCCTGCACGGCTGGCGCGGCAGCGTCGATGGCGTGGTGGTGAATGCCGGGGCGTACACGCACACCAGTCTCGCCCTGCGCGACGCGTTCACGGCGACGTCGATTCCGTTTGTCGAAGTGCATCTGAGCAACGTCCACGCACGCGAGCCCGAGCGGCATCACTCGATGCTCGCCGCAGTCTCTATCGGCATGGTCTGCGGACTCGGTGCCAGCGGCTACGAATACGCGTTGCGCGGGCTCGTGGGAACGCTTCGCGCTCGCGCGTAACTCGTCGGTGATGTCCCAGCAAGCGAGTCAGGGCTCGGTGGACATGCGCCCATCGCGACTGCTCGCGCTGCGGGAGAGTCTTGGTCGCGCCAACCTCGACGCGCTGCTCGTTTCGAGTTTGCCGAGTATCCGCTATCTGACCGGATTTGCAGGGAGCAATGCACTCGTCGTGGTGACCGCGCGCGACTGTGTGCTGCTCACTGACTTTCGCTATGCGACACAGGCGCAGGACGAGGTTGGCACGTCGGCAACCGTTCGCATTGAGGCGAGCAGTCTCTGGAGCGGACTCTGGGCGCAGCTTGGCGGCATCACCGGCGTCGATCGTGTCGGCTTCGAGTCGGCGCACTTGCTGCATCGCGATTTTCAGCGGCTGCTGGAACAGGGATCTCGCTGGCAGTGGCGACCGACCACCGAGCTCGTTGAGGAACTGCGCGTGAGCAAGGACGCCGGCGAGGTCGCGCACATCCGCCGTGCCGTGGCGATCGCCGAGTCGGCGCTGAGCGCAACGCTGCCCGCACTTCGTCCGGGGCTCACCGAGACGCAGGTGGCCGGTCTCCTCGAGCGCGCACTCCGCGAGGCGGGAAGCGACGCATTTCCGTTTCCGAGCATTGTCGCCTCTGGCGAGCGATCGGCACTGCCGCACGCGCGCGCGGCTGATCGAATGTTGCAGCGCGGGGACTTCGTGTTGTTGGACTTTGGCGCGGTGTACGCGGGCTATTGCTCGGATATCACGCGCACTGTGGTGCTGGGCGCTGCCTCCGCCGCGCAGCGGGAGGTGTATGACGTGGTAAAGGAGGCGAATGCGCGCGCTTCGGGCGCGGTTCGGGCGGGAATGCGCGGTATGGCTGCAGATGCGATTGCGAGAGAGTACATTGACGGCCGCGGGTTCGGAGAAGCGTTTGGTCATTCCCTCGGGCATGGTATCGGCCTCGAGGTGCATGAAGCCCCTCGCCTCGCCAAAACCGCTGACGCTCCGCTCCCGCTTGGGTCCGTCGTGACGATCGAGCCCGGTATTTATCGGGCCGGATGGGGAGGGGTGCGCATCGAGGACGACGTTCTGTTGTTGGGCGAGGGTCCGCAGGTGCTCACGAGTTTCCCTCGCGAACTGCACGAGATCGACTGATCACCGTCGGTCGGCGCCTTCGGGTGCCGGCCATGCCGCGCGGGTCCGCAGGCGCCGCAGTAAATGCGGCGCGCGGGTCTGCATCGTTCCCACCGCCTGTCTCCCCGCCATGATTGACCTGCGCTACGTGAAGAAGCTGATCGAGATGCTCGACGGCTCGACTGTGGATTCCATCGAGATCTCCTCGGACAAGGGGATGAAGCTCCGGATCTCCAAGAGTCCGCAGCAGCGTGCCGCCGCGATGACGGTCGCCGCACCGCTCCCCGCGCCAGTCGCGATGCCGAGCGTGTTGCCCGTCGCAGGGGCGGCGCGTCCTGCGGAAGAAGGTAGCGCACCGGTGCCGAAGGCCGAGGCCCCGAAAGCGAGCCTCCTCGAGATCAAGTCACCGATGGTGGGCACGTTCTACTCTACTCCTGAACCGGGCGGCAAGCCGTACATCTCCGTCGGCGATCGGGTCAGCAAGGGGCAGATCGTCTGCATCATCGAAGCGATGAAGATCATGAACGAGCTCGAGTCCGAGTACGATGGCGTGGTGCGCGAAGTTGGCATGGCTGACTCGCATCCCGTGGAATACGGACAGATGCTCTTCCGAGTAGACCCGAACGGCTGAGACATGATGACATGACGATGGTCTCCGACGCCGCAATCGGCGCGGCACCGACGGCGGGCCTGGACCTCAAGGCCGCGCTTCAACGGATGGTGCGGGAAGGCGCGTCCGACCTGCATCTCAAGGTTGGCCGTCCGCCGACGCTGCGACTTCACGGAGACCTTGTCCCGCTTGCCATGCCGTCGATGCGTCCGGAAGAATTGCGGACGCTCGCCGAGCAGTTGCTGCCGCCTGCGCAGCTGCGCGAGTTCGTGGAAATGCGCGAAGCCGACTTTGCCATCAACGTGCCGGGTATCGGTCGTTTCCGCGTCAACGTCTATCAGCAGAAAGGCACAGTCGCTTTCGCCATGCGCGCCATCGCGCACGCGGCGGCCAGCATCCGTGAGCTCAACCTCCCGCCGGTGCTCGAGAACATTGCGCTCAAGCCGCGCGGTCTCGTGCTCGTCACCGGTGTCACCGGATCCGGCAAGTCCACCGCGCTCGCGGCGATGGTGCATCACATCAACGAGCGCCGTGCGGCCAACATCATCACGATCGAAGATCCGATCGAGTTCGTGCATCGCGATGCACTGAGCCACATCAATCAGCGCGAAGTGGGCACGGACACGGCCGCGTTCTCGCAGGCGCTGCGCCGCGTGCTCCGTCAGGACCCCGATGTCATCATGATCGGCGAAATCCGCGACCTCGAGACGCTGGACGTGGCGCTCAAGGCGGCCGGCACGGGGCATCTCGTCTTCAGCACGCTGCACACGACAAATGCGACGTTAACGATCAATCGCATGCTGTCGTTCTACCCGCCGCACCAGCAGAACGAAGTGCGTTTCGCACTGGCCAACGCACTCTCGGCCGTCATCTCGCTCCGCCTCGTGCCCCGCAAGGATGAACCGGGTCGCGTGCCGGCGTGTGAAGTGCTCGTCAACACCGAAGCGGTGGCTGACCAGATCCGCGACCTCTCCGCGGCACTCAACATCCCCGACCTGATCAAGGAAGGCAGTGTCGCGTACGGCATGCAGAGCTTCGACCAGTCGCTGATGAACTGGTACTCGCGCGGTGTCATCTCGTACGAGAATGCGCTGTTCTACGCCACCAACCCTGCCGAATTCGGGCTGCGCGTGCAGGGCGTCGACGGATCGAGCGACGTAAGCTGGGATGGCTTCAAGCAGGGCAGCAACCGAAGCTGACCGGCGGCGGGCAGGTGCCGGTCGACGTCAGCACGCGGTCGATCGGCGGGCTGGCCTAGCGGGATACGGGGGACCTCGCCACCATTCGGCGTGGCTCGACACGAGGGTGAACGCGCGGCGAGTCTCGCCGCGCGGCCTCCTCGGCGGGCGGCGGTACCTGCCGCCGATCCGCATTGCCGGCCCCCTGCCCAACGACATGTTCAAAAAGGTTCTCATCGCGAATCGCGGAGAGATCGCTCTCCGTGTCATCCGAGCGTGCCGCGAGCTCGACATCCAGACGGTCGCCGTGTACTCCGAGGCCGATCGCGAGTCGCTGCACGTACGCTTCGCCGACGACGACGTCTGCATCGGACCGCCGGCGAGTCGCGATTCCTACCTCAAGATCCCGCGTCTGATCGCCGCCGCCGAAATCACCGGCGCCGATGCCATTCATCCGGGCTACGGCTTCCTCGCCGAAAACGCGGAGTTCGCCGAAACGTGCCGCGCCTCCGGCATCACGTTCATCGGTCCGACGCCGGACCAGATCCGCATCATGGGTGACAAGGCCTCAGCGCGTCGCCAGATGCAGTCCGTCGGCGTGCCAATCGTGCCTGGTACCCCAGGGCCAGTCGAAGACGTGGAAGAAGCGCTCGGCTTCGCCAAGGACATCGGCTTTCCCGTCATCATCAAGGCCTCGGCTGGTGGTGGCGGCAAGGGGATGCGCGTCGCCCGGGATGTCGATGATTTCGCGCGTTCGTTTCAGCTCGCGCGGTCCGAAGCGTTATCGGCGTTCGGCAATGGCGACGTGTACGTCGAGAAGTTCCTCGAACGGCCGCGTCACGTCGAGTTCCAGGTGCTTGGCGATCGGCATGGCAACGTGATTCATCTGGGCGAACGTGACTGCTCGGTGCAGCGCCGCCACCAGAAGCTCATCGAGGAAGCGCCGTGCCCCGTCATGACGCCGGAGCTGCGTGCGCGCATGGGAGAGGCGGCCGTGCGCGGCGCGCAGTCCATCAACTACGTCGGCGCCGGCACGATCGAAATGCTGCTCGACGAAGACGGTTCGTTCTACTTCATGGAGATGAACACGCGCATTCAGGTGGAGCATCCGGTAACGGAAATGCTCACCGGCGTTGATCTCGTGAAGGAACAGATTCGCGTTGCCGCCGGCGAAGAATTGAAGGTGAAGTCGTTGCCGGCATTTCGCGGTCACGTCATCGAGTGCCGGGTCAACGCCGAAGATCCCTCGCGCAACTTCCAGCCGTCGCCAGGACGTATCGAGGTGTTTCATCAGCCCGGCGGACCGGGCGTGCGCGTCGATACGCATGCGTACGCGGGCTACACGGTGCCGCCGTACTACGACTCGCTCATCGCCAAGCTCATCGTGCAGGGCGCCGATCGAGAAGAAGCACTCAAGCGGATGCAGCTCGCACTCGAGAGCTTCGTGATCGAAGGAGTGAAGACGACGATGCCGTTTCTTGCGCGTGTGATGCAGCATCCGATGTTCCAGACTGGCCAGGTGCACACGAAGTTCCTCGACTTCGAGGGCGCTGAGCTGCTGAAGGAACCCACGTAGTGCGCATCGACGTGCTGCTCGGCGAGTCGCCTACCGCGCCCGCCGATGTGGCCGATCGAGTCGTCGTCGTGATCGATGTATTGCGGGCGGCAACGACGGTGGCCGTCGCGCTGTCCAACGGAGCGAGTGTCGTTTGCCCGTTTGCTTCAGTAGACGACACACGCAGAGTGGCGGCCTCCATGATCGTCCCGGCGCTGACCGCCGGCGAGCGTGAGATGGTCCGCATTCCTGGCTTCGATCTGGGCAATTCACCCGCCGAGTATTCGCGGGCGGTAGTGGAGGGACGCATGATTCTGTTCACGACGACCAACGGAACCGCGGCACTGATCGCGACCCGCGAAGCGCGTGTCAGCTTTCTTGCGGCGTTCGTCAATGTCGAAGCGACAGTGACGGCGGTCATGGAGACCCTGTTGGCTGAGCGCGGTCTGGCGGGCGTGTTGCTCGTCTGCTCGGGAACGGATCGCCAGGTGACGCTCGAGGATGTGGTGTGCGCGGGGCGACTGGCGCGACGTCTGCGCGAGACCGCCGGCCAGACGTCGATGTCGCTTTCGCTTTCCGACAGCGCTCGGGTCGCGGTGCTCGCCGAAGCACCCTACGCGCACAGTCTCGAGGCGTTGCGGCGCGATGCGATGCATGCGCGATCGCTGGAGGCGGCCGGTTTCGGTGGCGATGTGCAGCGTTGCTTTTCCGTCGATACCACGCCGGTGGCGGTACGGTTTGGCGACGGCGCGTTGCGACCGATCGGCCGCGTCGCCGGATTCGCGCGCGACCTGCGTGCCGAACGGGTGAGCTGAGAATGGATGCGCGCGTCCTGCGTAAGGAACTCGCCGCGATCGGCCTGCTGCTGACGGCCGTCTTCGTCGCCGGCGCGCTGGTATTTCAACGCGTCCCCGCGGGCGGTGCCTGTCTCGACGCCGTCGGCGCCTTTGGTCCGGTTGGCACATACACACGCTGCGCACTCGTGACCACGGTGGGCGTGCCCGGCGCGGCGCTCGTGGCGCTCTCCTGTCTCATCGTCGCCCTGACATTGTTTGGCAGACTGCGTCAGGAGGACGACGACGCGCGGGAGTGGGGCATTCTGCTCGCCGGCGTCATCGCGCTGGTGCCCATCGCCATCGGACTCGCCCTTGGCGGCGAAGCAATTGCCACAGACGCGACCGGCTTGTGGGGGAGCTTTGTGGCGCATTATCTGCGCAAAGGGTTGGGCGCGGCGGGGGCGTGGATCTTCTTTCTCCTTGCATCCAGTGCACTCACCGTCGCCACGCTGCGGTGGAATCCCATTCGCATGCTCATTGGCCCCGGTGCGCGTCGTGCGCCCCCCCACGCCACGCTGGACGACGCGAGCCACGTGGTCGCAGGCGACGGTAAAGCGACCATCGCTCGCGTGACACTCGCCGAACGTCTCGCCCCGCCCCCGGAGGACATGCCGGCGATGGACCCGTCACTCCTGCGCGATGTGTTGCGCGGAGATGTCGCGCACCCGCCGGAGGCGACGGAGACTGCGGGCAAGGCAATCGCCGACCGGAAGCCGCGTCGAACGCGCGCCGATGCGCTGCGCGACCCAGCGCTCGATCTGGCACTGGAAACAGACGTGGACGTGCTGGCGATGAGCGATGAACTGCCGCCCACTGATCTCCTCACGCCTGCTCCGGCGCGCAACGCCGATGCCGGTCGTCGTGAGCTCGACATGGCGGGCGAGAAGCTGATGGCCACGTTGCGCACCTTCAAAGTCGAAGGTGAACTCGTCGGGCGAACGACGGGCCCCACGGTCACCCAGTTCGAGATCGAGCCGGCGGCCGGTGTGAAGGTTCGGCAGATCGCCACCCTGGCGGACGATCTTGCACTCGCCATGCGCGCACCGAGCATCCGCATCGTCGCGCCCATTCCCGGTCGCGGCGCGGTCGGCGTGGAAGTGCCGAATCCCTCCCCCGAAATGGTACTGCTGCGCGAAGTGCTCGACTCGGCGGACTTCAAGCAGGCGCGCGCCGCACTGCCCATCGCCCTCGGCAAGGATCTCGAAGGGCGTGCCGTCGTGGCGGACCTCGCGAAGATGCCGCACCTGTTGATCGCAGGCGCGACTGGCTCGGGCAAGTCCGTGTGCGTGAACACCATCATCACCAGTCTTGTCTATCGGCATACGCCCAAGACGCTGCGCTTCCTGATGGTCGACCCGAAGATGGTGGAGCTGAGCGTCTACAACACGCTCCCGCATCTGCGTCACAAGGTCATCACCGACAATCGCGATGCCGCCGCAGTACTCAAGTGGGCCGTGATGGAGATGCAGGACCGCTATCGGTTGTTGGAGGCGAATGCCTGTCGCAACCTGCAGGAGTTCAACCGGAGAGTGCAGCAGCAGATGTCCGGCGACGGGCCGCCGGTGCAGAAGCCCAAGAGCCCGGACGTGGCGTTCGAAGATCGCGCGTACATCGGTGACGTGCTGCCGTACATCGTGGTTGTGATTGATGAGATGGCGGACTTGATGATGACGGTGCAGGGCGAGGTGGAAACACCGATTGCCATGCTGGCGCAGAAGGCGCGCGCCATTGGTATTCACCTCATCCTGGCGACGCAGCGGCCGAGCGTGAACGTCATTACGGGACTCATCAAGGCGAACTTCCCCTGCCGTATCGCCTTCCGAGTCGCGTCGCAGGTGGACAGTCGCACCATCATCGACGGTGCGGGCGCGGAAGCGCTGCTTGGTAACGGCGACATGCTGTTCATTCCGCCGGGCAAGTCGGAGGCAGCGCGCCTGCAGGGCGCTTACCTCTCCAGTGAGGATACGGAGAAGTTGCTACGCTGGTATGACAACGCATCCGCGCGTCGTGCGGCGGAACGGGCCAGTGGCGAAACGGTGTCGTCCGAGCCGGACATTCTCGAAACTGTGCGCGCGCTCGAAGCAAAAGCTGCCGGCGACGACGATGCGGACGGCAACGATGGCGGCGGTGACCGTGACGCGCTCTTCCGACAGGCGGCCGAGGTGGTCATTCAGCACAAGCAAGGCTCCACGTCGCTGCTGCAGCGCCGACTCAAGGTCGGCTACGGTCGCGCCGCGCGCATCGTCGATCAACTCGAGGAAGCGGGAGTGCTCGCACAATCCGAAGGTGCCGCGCGTCCGCGCGATGTTCTCGTCGGTTTGCAGGACCTCGACCGCATTTGTGGTTCTACGTGACGTATTGACGCTGCCACGCCGCACCATCAACATTCTGCCCCATCCTGCCGTTGCTGCTCGCCTCCTTCCTGCGAGCCCTGGCGCTGCACGACGTACCTCTCCCTCCCTCCCGAGGTGTGCGATGTCCGTGTTCCGCGTACGACGTTCGTTTCTCTCATTCGTGTGCGCGTTGATGACGCTGCCCGCGGCCGCGGCATCGCTCGCGGCACAGTCCGGAGTCATCACCGGTAAAGTCACGGACGCAGTGAACGGACGACCTCTCGAGAACGCGCAGATTCAGGCGCAGCTCGCCGGTGGAGTCTCGTACGGGGCCATCACGAGCGCAGACGGGTCGTTCCGCGTCGTGAACCTGCCGGACGGGTCGTACGCGGTCACCGTGCGCGCGCTCGGCTACGCTCAGCGTGTGTTTCCGGCCATTCGCCCTGGCGGCGTGATCAACGCCGCGCTCATCGAAAGGACAACGCAGCTCAATCAGACCGTTGTCACGGCGAGCCGCAGTCGTCCGGAAAAGGCGCTCGATGCACCGGCCTCGATCTCCGTCATCAGCAGCGAGCAGATCACCGAACGCCCCGCCATCACCATCACCGATCACCTGCGCAACACACCGGGGGTCGATATCAACAAGGGGGGCCTGGCGCAGGCCAACATCGTCGCGCGTGGCTTCAACAACGCCTTCAGCGGGGCGATGCTGATGCTGCAGGATTATCGCTTTGCCGGCGTCCCGTCGTTGCGCGTCAACGTGCCATTCCTCATGACGGGCACGAACGAAGACATCGATCGTATTGAAGTGCTCCTTGGTCCTGCGTCGGCGCTGTACGGCCCGAACAGCTCCAACGGCGTGCTCCACGTGATCACCAAGTCTCCGTTCAATTCGCAGGGCACCACCATCAGTGTGGACGGTGGCGAACGGTCGATCATTCGCACGGGCTTGCGCCACGCGGGCAAAATCAACGACAAGCTCGCCTACAAGGTCTCCGGCGAGTACATGCAGGGCCGAGATTGGGAGTACAACGATCGCGCCGAACCGACCGTGTTTCCCAGGACGGCCAATGTTCCGGCCTCGCGCCAGGGCCAGCCCAACCAGCGCGACTTCGACCTGCAGCGCCTCAGCAGCGAAGCGCGCGTGGATATCCGGCCGTCCGAGAACACCGAAGCGATTACCACCCTCGGTTACACCAAGGTGGGTAGCGGACTCGAACTCACCGGCGCCAACGGCTCCACGCAGATCAAGAACTGGACGTACATGAACATCCAGCAGCGCTTCCGCTGGAATCGGTTGTTTGCGCAGGCGTTCCTGAACAACAGCAACGCCGGCAATGACACGTCCACGTCGGACAAGGGCACGTACCTGCTGCGCTCAGGTCAGCCCATCGTCGATCAGTCGCGCGTTGCCGCCGTGCAGTTGCAGCACGGCTTCGACATCGGTCGCAAGCAGAGCTTCACCTACGGTGCCGATTACATCTGGACCAACCCGCGCACCGGCGGCACGATCAACGGCTTGAACGAAACCGGTGACAACGTCACTGAGTACGGCGCGTACATCCAGTCCAGCACAAAGCCGACGAAGCAGCTCGAGATCCTGCTGGCTGCGCGTGGCGACGCCAACAACGTCATCGAAGGTCAGTTCTTCTCGCCGCGTGCCGCACTCATTTTCAAACCGACCGAGAACCAGAACGTGCGCGTGACGTTCAATCGCGCCTTCTCCACGCCGGCCAACTTCTCGTTCTTCCTCGATCTGATTCAGTCGCCCAACATCGGCGGCTCTGGATTTGATCTGATCGCGCGAGGCAACCCGCCCAAGAAAGGCTTCCAGTTCAACCGCGGCTGCGCGAACAACAATGCCTTCGGCAACTACTGCATGAAGTCGGCGTTCACCGGTCAGGGTGCCTTCGTCTCCACGAGTGCGGCGTCCGCGTTCCCCGGTGCGATCCAGGCGCTCGGTTCACGACTCACGCCGGGCATCGCCGGCGCGCTGCAACAGGCCGGCCTTCCCGCCGCCGTGGCTGCGCAGCTCGCGGCTGGCGCTGTCACCTTCCTCGGCACGCGTCAGCCGACGAATGCCGAATTGGCGACGCGCGTCTCGTACATCTCCAGCGCAACGACGCCGCTCACCGGCGCCCAGATCACCGACATTTCGCCACTCGCGGCGTCGTTCAACAACACGTACGAGGTCGGATACAAGGGCATCGTCGGCAACCGCTTCCGTTTTGACGTATCGCTCTGGGGGCAGGAGCGGGGTGACGTTGGCACGCCGGCCGCGCTTTCCACGCCGAATGTGTTCTTCGGCAACCCCGCGCAGCTCGGTGGATATCTCGGTCAGCAGCTCGGTCTCAACCTCGGCCCGCAACTCGGAGCACGCGGACTGACGCCGGCCCAGATCGGGGCCATCGTCAGTGGCGTCGCCGGCGCGCTCACGCCGTCCGTTGCATCGCTGCCGCTTGGTGTCGTGACGTTCAACGATCCCAACACAAGGCCAAACGCCATTTACGCCACGTATCTCACGTCCAAGCAGAAGCTGTGGGTGCGCGGTCTCGATCTCGCCGCAGACGTCGTCGCCACCGACCGCATGACTTTCGACGTCGCGTTCAGCTATCAGAGCAAGAACATCTTCACCGGCATTCCCGGCGGCAACGGATCGCCTCTCATGTCCAACTCGCCAAACTCGCGCGGGTCGCTCGGTATGCGCTATCGCAACGAGGATAACGGCATGGGCTTCGAGATGCGGACGCGTTACAGCGAAGCGTATCCGGTCAATTCCGGCGTGTACGCCACGAATGTCGCCTTCCCGATCGCGGCGGGTCAGGTTGGCGCGCCGACCTCCACGCCCACGGGCACTGGCTTCAATCGCTGCTCGCCGACGCCCGCCACCGGCACGTTCTGCTATGAGAATGTGCCCGAGGCCGTCACCTTCGATGCGCAGGTCTCCAAGCGCTTCAACGTTGGATCGCAGCGCCTGCTCTGGTCGATCAACGCTACCAACGTGTTCGACAATCGTCTGCGTACCTTTCCGGGTGTGCCGGAGATCGGCCGCTTGGTGATGACGCGTTTGCAGTACTCGTTCTAGTCCGCAAGTTTCTGCCCGCGCTCGTGCGTCGCTGATTCAGTTGCAGCGCACGAGCGCGGGTGTGAACGGTTGAGCGCAACGTCATGATACTCCTCGACCCCGAAGCGAAGCCGGTGATCGGGCATCGTGGAAATCGGGCGCACGCACCAGAGAACACCCTCGTCTCCATGCTGCAGGCGGTCTCGCTCGGTGTGGACGGACTCGAGTTTGACTTGCACGTCTCTCGTGACGGCATGCTGGTCGTGATGCATGACGACACGCTCGATCGCACGACGAGCGGCAAGGGACCCGTCGCGACACACACGCTGGCCGAACTGCGCACGCTTGATGCCGGCGCGAAGTTCACGCCGGATCACGGGCGCTCGTATCCCTATCGCGGACGCGGGGTCGGCATCCCGACTTTTGATGAGGTAGTGGAATCGGTGCCGCGCGACCTTCCACTCATTGTCGAGCTCAAGACGTCGGCCGCCACCGCGTTCATCCTGAGCGCGATCCAGCGGCACAACATTGCGCGGCGGGTCATCGTCGCCGGATTCGACAGCACGAGTCTCTGGCCGCTGCGTGGAGCGGGCTTTGCACTTGGCGCGAGTTCCGGCGAAGCGTTTGCCTTGCTGAGGCGCGCCATCACCTGGCGGAGAATCAAGCCACAGCCTTTTCAGGCGCTGTGCATTCCGCCGACATGGAACGGCCTGCCACTCCCGCTGCTGGCGCTCGCCAGAGCAGCGAAACGCGCCGGAATCGTCACGCACGTGTGGACCATCAATGATCCGGCCGACGCGCTCAAGCTGTGGCGCGGCGGCATTCAGGGAATCATCAGTGACGATCCGGGGCTCATGCTCGCTGCGCGCTCGGGTCTCTGACGCGTCGGCATTCCGGTAGCGCGACTACGGACCGCCGCGCGGACGCGGTGCCGGCACTGGTTTGCGCGGGAGCGGCTGATCGCGCATTGCCGTCAGGTAGGCCATCGTCGCGACGACCGTGGCCATCTGCTTCATGTCCTCAGCCTGCACGCGATCGAAAACGTCCATGTTGGAGTGGTGGGTGCGCGAGTTGTATTCGTAGCGCTCCTGCACGAACTGAAACGCGGGAATACCCAACGCGTCGAACGGCGAGTGATCCGTCGATGCAACGGATCGCGGACCAAGCACGGTGACCCCAAGGTCGGTGAGCGGGGAAGTGAACGCCCTGAAAACGGGTTCGATGGCTGAGTTTCCCTGCATCCACACACCACGAATCTTGCCCGTGCCGTTGTCGATGTTGTAGTACGCCACGAGCTTCGCGTGCCCGGGTTTCAGCGCCATCGTGCGTGCATCGCCAAGGTGCTCGCGCACATACGCATTGGAGCCGAGTAGGCCTTCTTCTTCGCCACCCCAGAGTGCGATGCGGATCGTGCGGCGAGGCTTGGCGCCGACGGTGGTGAGGATGCGCATCGCTTCCATCATTGCGCCGCTCCCCGTCGCGTTATCGGTGGCACCCGTGCCGCCGTGCCACGAATCGAAGTGCGAGCCGATGAGGACGTACTCGTCCTTGAGCGCCGGGTCGGTGCCGGGAATCTCGGCGATGATATTGAAGCCGCGAGGCGTCGTCTCGTCGAGAAACTGCACGCCGATATCCAGCTGCATGCGCACCGGAACCCCCTTGGCGAGGACGCGCACCATGCGATTGTAGTGCTCCACCGCCAGCGTCACGTTCGGGAGGCCACTCCCCGCCGTGGAGTCTCGTGTGCCGCCAGCGCCCACGAAAATCGTACCACCGTCGGTACGCTGCGTCATCCAGGAGAGATCACTTCCGCCGGCGGACGAATCGGCATCAGAGCCCCGATCGAGCAGGGCGACGACGCCCTCGGACTTGTAAAACTCAGTGACCGAACGCGTGAATGCCGCCGCCGGCGCGCCTCCGCCGGCAGCTCCTCCACCGCGACCCGCTGGTGGCGGTGGCTCGGTCATCGCTTCCGCAATTTCCTTGTCGGTCATGCGCAAGACGATGCGCCCGTCGAGCATGCGCACCGCGCGCAGCGGCTGGGTGAGAACGATCTTGCCGCGCAGGGTGCCACGGTACTTCGCAAAGTCCGCGTCGCTTTCGATGATCGGACGCACGACGTCTGCAGTCACGTTGCCGTTCGTTCCCGGCGACCACGCTTTGGGGAGCGCGATCATCGGCTGCACCTGCGGCGACAGCAGTGTGGCGGAGAATCGTTGCAGCGCCCATCCCTTGCCAAAGGCCCATCGCTCGTCGTGCACGTTGGCCAACCCCCAGGCTCGCATCGCGGACATCGCCCAGGTGCCAGCCTGTTCGATATTGGTGCTGCCGGTCAGGCGCGGGCCATACACATCCGACAACCAACTGATGTGATCCATGACCTGCGATCGCGACATCCCTTCCGCACGGATTTTCGCCAGCATCGCGGCGTCGATCTTCTCGCCCTGTGCGCCAAGCGCAAGCGGACCCGCCAACAGCGCCATCGACAGGGCGCTCCGTACTGCTGTGTTCATGATTCAGCTCCTCGCCCGATCAGAGACACCAAATACGCCAATCGTGACCCGTGCTGCACTCCACGCCAACAGCACCGCCAACAACAGCGCGAGCCCAGCCACGCCAATCCCCGGCAGTGGGAAGATCCCGCCCAGTCGATCGAGCAACGTCGTAAACGATGGCTGCTGCATCTGGCGCACCAGCAACAGCGTCCACCCCAGCAACGCTCCGACCATGGCTTCGCGCGGCGCCACCGCCGATCGCCGCAGGAGCGCATATGCCGCCGCGATCACCGGCACGGTCCACCATCCAACAAGAAGCGTGCCCGCGGCGACCATCGCCGCCAGCAGCAACACCATGAGAAATTTCATCGGCGTGCGCCTCCCGTCGGCGTCAGAATCAAGCGCGCACGAATCGCGGCGGGCGCGAGGTCCGCTTCTTTGACTGGAATTCGCAACGTGTCGAGCTGTCCCTTCGACCACTTGTCGATGCGATTGTCATAAAACGCGCTCAGCGGATTTCCGGACTGCCCACCCGGATAGATCGCCCACGCCTTGCGTGGGGTGCTCATCTCCACCACCATCCGCCAGCTCGGTCCGTGGTAGCCATTGCCGGTCGACGGCCACAGTGTCGCGTTGCCACCCTGCACGGGAATCTCGAGTCGACTGAACGCGGGCAGCTGGGTGAGATGGCGGATGTTCGCGTGGCGAACCTTGTCCCAACGCCATCCATCCGAGCTGGGCTCACCGCGCTTCGCCAGCACCGTATCCAGCGCGCTCGCCATGACCTGCGTCAGCAGCACATCACGCGACTCGGCGCCGACCGTCCGACGATCATCCCACCACACGTTGGCCGAATCACGCAGCAGCGTCGCGGTCATCATGTCGTTGGGAATCGGATTGCGCACGCTGTCGGTCTGGAATTCATCCCACAGGCGCATCGACAGCTGTCGCATCATCTCTTCGAACAACACGGCACGACGATTGTCCGAGCTGTATCGGCGATCCCACTCGCTCAGGAGCGTCGACGCCTTCGCCACCTTCGCGTCGCCAACGCTCGTTGCCGCAGCGGCCAAGAGCGCAGGCACGAACAGATCGGCGCGAGCACTCCCAGGATCACTCTGGTAGCGACGCATCGCGTCGGGCGTGACCGCTGAATCCGCGCGCAAAAGTGTGTTGATGCGCATCGCACGCCACGGACGTTCCCAATCCGCACCGAAATATCGCGGCTGCGCCTTCGGATCGAACGGCTCCTGGTTGGCCGACGCCAGAAATCCCTGTGCTGGACGAAACGACTGTGGATAGTCCGTCACCGGCCAGTCGCCCAACCAGTCGTTGCTGCTCACGCTGCCGTCGCGCAGCCAATCACCGCGACCATCACCGGGACGCAGCGGATACCGTCCGGTCGAGCGTATGGCGATCGTGCCCGCTGTGTCAGCCGTGAGCATGTTCTGCGCCGGTGACTCGTACAACTTCGCCATGCCGTCCAGCATCGCGTCGGATGTTTTGGCGCGCGCCGCCGCCTCGAATCCCTCCAGCACCCGCATCGATTCGAGTACCGTCCAGCGCACCGAAATCCACTGTGCACCAACCTTTTGCATCGGGCCCCGGTGCGTGAAGCGCAACGTGTCGCGGCCCACCGGCTTGCCGTTCGCATCATCGTACGACTCGGCGCGCACCTCCAGGCTCTTCCACGCGCCATCAAGCATGTACTTGGTTGGCGAGGCGACATCGTCCACCTGCTCGATGTAGAAATCCATCACGTCGCCGCCGGTATTCGTGAACGTCCATGCAACCGCCTTCGTGAATCCGATCACCACTCCGGGCGCGCCGGGAATCGTCACGCCGTACACGTCGAGTGAATCGCCAACGACGATGTGGACCTCGTACCAGATCGACGGAAGCGTCAACTCGAGATGCGGATCACCCGCCAGTAACGCTTTCCCACTCGCACTGCGTGATGGCGACACCGCCCAGTTATTGCTGCCGATCGCATCGTTGCCGCGTTCTGGTGCAAACGCCAGCAGTTGGCGGGCGCTGTTCGGACCCATCGCGCGAAGCAGTGCGACAGCTTTCGTATCCGGCGCACCCGGCGCGGGCAGCGCGGTGATCTCGAAACGTGGCTTCCCTTCGCCGTTCGGTTGAATCGGCTCGACGATCGGTGAGTGTACAGGGAAAAGTGCGTCGGCCGCGACGCGACCAACGCGCGCGCTGGCCTCCAGATGCGTCAACTCATCGCTCGTCGTCGCCAATGTCGAACCCATACGATTCAGCAAATGCAGAATGTCGATCAGCTGCATCCGACTGGGCGTGCGACCGAGCAGCTTGTACTCGATGGGATACTCCGCGACCGGGAGCCCATCGATATACGCGTTCACCCCGTCCACGTAGGCCTGCATCAATCGCCAGACACCACCGCCGCTGTCCAGCTTGGCGAGGCGCTGTTCGGCAGAGCGCGGCATTCCCGATGCGCGCGTCGCGCGATCGACCGGCAGTGCGCGCGCGCCCACCAACTCGGTCAGCGTGCCGCCGCCCGCGCGTCCTTGCACTTCGAGCTGGAACAGTCGATCCCGCGCGACGACGTAGCCGAGTGCGCGATAGGCATCGTCTACGGTCGACGCGAAGATGTGAGGCACCGCGCGATCGTCGTAGACTACGCGCGTCGTTCCACCAAGACCCGCAATCGACGCTGCGGCGTCGTCCGGCAGCTCAGCAGTCGTGACAGCACTCCACACCCCGCGCGCGGGATCGAGAAGTGGACCGAGTGCTGGTACTGGTCCGACAGGCCGCGCAGCAACGAACAGTGTTGCTATGAGCACGACTGCGGCGATCGCCGAACCGATGAGTGAAGGGCGCATGCAGAGTTCGGAGAAGAGAGGCTGGCGCGGCGGGCGCACAGCGAGCTGGTTGGTGAGGAAACCCAACCGAATGAACGGCCGAAGATGCCGGTCGGAATGGAGCGGAGCAATGCGCGTCGCCGGCGGGACGTGCGGGGAAATCGTGCGTGCTGCGCTCTTTTGGTGAAGAGAGTGTGGAGTAACGCTATTACCATCGTCCCATGTCCAACCATCGACAACTTCTTGGCTTGCTGGGCGAGCGGGTCGCCGCGCGCTGGCTGCGGCGGAGCGGCTGGGAGCTGCTCGCGCACCGGTTCCGCTCCGGGCATCGCGACATCGACCTCGTCATGCGGCTGGGCAACCAGGTTGCCTTCGTCGAGGTCAAAGCCAGACGCGGCAACGGCTTCGGCGGTCCGGTTGACGCCGTGCACCATCGCAAGCGTCGCGAGCTCGTACGCTCCGCGCGGGTCTGGGTCGACCGGTTTGGCACCCCCGAGCTATCCTACCGCTTCGACGTCGTGGGCGTGCTGGTCAGCGACTCGGACGTCCGAGTCCGGCACATTGCTGACGCGTTTCCGGTCAGCTAGGCTCGGCGGATATTGGCAGTTGTCCACATCGGGGATTCTTCGTACTTTGTTCGGGTCTTGGTCTTGCTCGCGCTTCCGGTAAATTTTGCGGGCCAGGGCTGGCGGCTTCACTCCTCACGACGGCGGTAACATGGCAGGCACGATGATCACGGACGACAAGCGCAAGGCCCTGGCGCTCGCTGTCGCACAAATCGAGAAGAGCTGCGGCAAAGGCTCGATCATGCGATTGGGCACCGATTCGAGAGTCCGTGTCGAGTCCATTCCGACCGGCGCCATCAATCTCGATGCCGCAATCGGCGTGGGTGGAATTCCGCGCGGTCGCATCACCGAGATCTACGGACCCGAGTCCAGCGGAAAGACGACGTTGTGTCTGCACGTCGTGGCCAACGCACAGCGCGCCGGCGGCGTCGCTGCATTCATCGACGCAGAGCACGCGCTCGACACCGAATATGCAAAGAAGCTCGGCGTCGATATCGAGAATCTGCTCATCTCGCAGCCGGACACCGGCGAACAGGCACTCGAGATCTGCGAAATTCTCGTGCGCTCGGGCGCCGTCGATATCGTCGTCATCGACTCTGTTGCCGCACTCGTGCCGAAAGCTGAAATCGAAGGCGACATGGGCGACTCGCACGTCGGCCTGCAGGCACGTCTCATGAGCCAGGCACTTCGCAAGCTCACCGGCGCGATCGCACGCTCCAAAACCTCCGTCGTCTTCATCAATCAGCTGCGCGAAAAGATCGGCGTCATGTTCGGCAGCCCCGAAACCACCACCGGCGGCAAGGCGCTCAAGTTCTACGCGTCGCTGCGCCTCGACATCCGCCGCATCGGACCCGTCAAGGAAAAGGAAGAGGTCATCGGCTCGCACGTGCGCGTGAAAGTAGTGAAGAACAAGGTCGCGGCACCGTTCAAGCAGGCCGAATTCGACATCATGTACGCCGAAGGCATCAGCCACGTCTCGCTGCTCGTCGATATCGGTTCAGAAGCCGGCATCATCGACAAGTCCGGCGCGTGGTACAGCTACGGCACGCAGCGCATCGGACAGGGGCGTGAAAACGCCAAGATGTTCCTCAAGGACAATCCGGCCATGATGGCGGAGATCGAGGAGAAGGTGAAGGTGGTCCTCGGCATCAAGATCGATCCCGAAGCAGCAGCCGAAGACGTCGAGGAGTAGCATTGCGCGTCCCATTGGATGCGCAGGTGGATGCGCAGGAAAGAGCGGGCCGGGGGGTGGCTTGCGACGTGACGTGGTGCCCGGATCACCACGGCTCGTCGTGAGTAGCCCCTCGGCTCTTTTTCCGTCCGGTCACGACGAAAGTGCGTCGCTGACGGTCACCGCTCTCCGCGAATCACCGCGCGCGCCCGGTCGCTACCTCGTCACGCTCAGTGATGGCCGTGCACTCGCCGTCGGCGTCGCCGCACTGTCGGACACGGGCGCAACCTGCATTGGCGCACGGCTCGCTCCCGAGGCCGTGGCGCGACTGGTCCGCGAAGCCGCAATCAGTACGCTCGTCTGCAGCGCGGTCGGCCTGCTCGCTCGCGGTCGAAAGACGCGCCGAGAACTGGAGCTGCGGCTCAAACGCAAAGAGTCGGATGTCACGCTCGTCAGGATCGCGCTCGAGCGACTCGAAGCGGCGGGGGTGTTGTCGGACACTGAGGTCGCTCGTGCAGAAGCCTCGTCCCGACTCCGTCGTGGCGTGGCGCCGGCGCGGGTGCGGCAAACGCTGCGCAGCAAGGGCATCACCGGTCGCGACGCCGATGCGGCCGTTGCGGATGCCATGCAGGACGACGGCTTCGACGAACTCGCGGCCTGTCGCGCCGCCGCCGGCAAGCGCATGCGCGCGTTCGCAGCACTCGAGCCGGCAGTCGCCAGACGTCGTCTCATCGGTTTCCTGCAGCGACGCGGCTTTGGTGGCAGCACCATGCGCACCGTCATCACAGAACTCCTGAACTCGCGCGGCGACCCCTGAGACGTGGCGGGGCTCGTCGCCTATATTCCGCGTCTATGCACGCGACCGAGATCCGCGCCCGATTCCTCGCCTTCTTCGAGAAGAATGGCCACGCCGTCCGACAGAGCTCCTCGCTCGTCCCGGCCGATGACCCGACCCTGCTGTTTACCAATGCAGGCATGGTCCAGTTCAAGAAAGTCTTTCTCGGCATGGAGGACGCGCCAGACGGCAAACGCCGCGCCACCACGTCGCAGAAGTGCGTGCGCGCCGGCGGCAAGCACAACGACCTCGAGCAGGTGGGCCACACCGCGCGCCACCACACGTTTTTCGAGATGCTCGGCAACTTCTCTTTCGGCGACTACTTCAAACGCGACGCCATCAAGTTCGCCTGGGAGTTCGTCACCGAAGACCTGAAGATTCCGCGCGAGCACCTGCGCGTCACCGTCTTCCACGAGGACGATGAAGCACGTCAGCTCTGGAAGGACGTCGCGAACGTGCCGGACAGTCGCATCTACGGCCTCGGCGCCAAGGACAACTTCTGGCAGATGGCCGACACTGGCCCGTGTGGTCCGTGCACCGAGATCTATGTCGACCTGGCGAAGATCGCGCCCGACTGGGCGTTCCCCAAGGACGCGCACGGCGAGTGGACCCGTACCGATCTTGATGACTACGGACTCGACGCCTTCGTTGAGGGCGCGGAAGCTGGTCGCTTCCTCGAGATCTGGAATCTCGTGTTCATGCAGTTCGATCGGCAGCAGGACGGAACACTGGTCCCGCTCCCCAAGCCGTCCGTGGACACCGGCGCTGGTCTCGAACGCATTGCAGCCGTGCTGCAGGGTGTCACCAACAATTTTCACACCGATCTCTTCGCACCGCTGATCACACGCGTGGAAGAAGTCGTAGGCATCAAGTATCCCTACCGACCGGGCGTCGGACTCGGCACTGCGCACGGCCCGGACGGACGCGAGATCGATCCCGCGTCCTTCCGCGTTATTGCCGATCACGCACGCGCCGTCTCGTTCCTCCTGGCCGATGGCGTCTTCCCGTCCAATGAGGGCCGAGGTTACGTGTTGCGCCGCATTCTGCGCCGCGCCGTGCGTCATGCCTGGTTGCTCGGGCGTAGAGAACCGACACTCGTTCACGTCGTTGAAGTGCTCATCGAGACGATGCGCGACATCTATCCCGAGCTGCACGTCCGCAAGAAGCACATCCTCGACACCACGCGCGCCGAAGAGGAGCGTTTCCTCGCCACGATCGATGCCGGCATGTCCCGGTTCGAAGAACTCGCACCGACCGCGTCCACGCAGGGTTCGTCCTCGCTCCGCGGATCCATCGCCGGCGAAGACGCCTTTCGACTCTACGACACGTTCGGATTCCCGATCGATCTGACCGAGTTGATGGCACGTGAGCGCGGTTATCTCGTGGACATCAGCGGCTTCGAGCACGCGCTTTCGGCGCAACGCAAGCAGTCGCAGAACGAGCGCAAATCGCGTCAGCTCACCGTCGGCGCCGACGACTTCGGCGATCCGACACAGTGGTCGCACGATGCGCAGCACGCGGCAGCACTCGGCCAGTTCGTTGGCTACGACCGGGTTGAGAGTGAGACTATCGTCACCGCAGTGCGCGAGCTACCGGACGGTCGCGTTGCCGTGATGCTCCGCGACACGCCGTTCTACGCAGAGTCTGGCGGTCAGGTGTCCGATACCGGTCGCATCGTTGGCGCCGGATGGTCGGTCGACGTCACCGAGGTCCGAAAGATCGATGGACGTATCGCGGCGATCGGCACCGTCACCGGCGAGATCGTTTTTGGACCGGCGCACGCCGTCGTGCCGCGGGCGCGACGACACGACACGGAACGCAACCACACGGCCACACACCTCCTGCACGCGGCACTGCGTGGCGTGCTCGGCGAGCATGTGCACCAGGCGGGCTCGCTGGTGACGCCCGATCGGTTGCGCTTCGACTTCACGCATCACGGTCCGGTCTCGGCTGAGCAGTTGCTCGAGATCGAAACTCGGGTGAACGCCGGTGTGTGGACCGCGGCTCCGGTGCGCACGCGCGAAGAGTCGTACGCCAGCGCCGTCTCGCAGGGCGCGATGGCGCTTTTCGGCGAGAAGTACGGTGATGTGGTTCGCGTAGTGGAAATCCCGCAGCTCTCGGTCGAGCTCTGCGGTGGAACGCACGTGCGGAACACCTCGGAGATCGGATTGCTGCGCATCGTCGCCGAGGCCGGTGTCGCGGCTGGAGTGCGTCGCATCGAGGCGGTGACCGGCCCTCGTGCCTTCCAGCACCTTGCCGAACGGGAGCGCGTGCTCGGCCATGTCGCAGCGCGTCTCAAGGTGCCCATGGGCGGCGGCACCGGCGGTCTCGAACAGATCGAACGCAAGCTCGATGCGTTGCTCGAAGATCGGAAGCAGCTGGAGAAGAAGCTCGACGCCGCCATGCGTGGTGGTGCATCCGGCGGCGGGCAGGCGCAGCAGATTGCGGCGCTGGCGACCGATCATGACGGCGTTCGGTTTGTCGCGATACGCGTGGACGTGACCGATGTGAAGTCGCTGCAGGCATTGGGAGACGCGGTGCGTGAGGCACTCGGCAGTGGCGTCGCGCTGCTCGGCACACAGCTGGCTGACGGCAAAGGCGCGCTCCTGGTCGTCTCCACCGACGATGCTCGCGATCGCGGCCTGCGCGCGGACATCGTCGTGCGCGACGTCGCCGCCGCGGTGGGTGGACGTGGCGGCGGCAAGCCACACATGGCCCAAGCTGGCGTTGATGGTTCGCAGGTGGACGCCGCACTCGCCGCAGCAGGAGACATCATCGCCCGAATGGCGATCACAGGATGAACGAGTCCGTTTTTCCCCCCGCGTCCTCCGAGACCGTCGTTACGACGTCCTCTTCGGTGGACCGCGGGAGTTCGGTCGGTGCGTGGCTGGCGGCGTTGCAGCCGGCCCCTCCACTGGCGCTGGCGCAGCGATTGGCCCTTGCGCTGGCACCCTTCGCCGATGAACCGGCGGAGCGCGCGCCCGAAGCGTGTCTTGACGCCGGGGAACGCTTGCTCGACGAACTCCTCGCCTCGGGCTCCACCAACCGCGGTTCGGCGCTCGATCTGCTGGCGGTGGACGCCCTTGTGACGTATGCCTTTCACGCAGCGGCGGATTCGCCCCAGCGACTGGAGCTGCGGGCCGCGCGGGCCATGGCCCGACTCGCGGCGCTGCCAGGGGAGCGACTGGACTGATTCGGGCGAAAGGATGTGTTCGAGCGGCAGCGAGAGCGCCGTTCGTGGTAGATGAATCGACTCCGGAGAGGGGCGCTGCAGCGTGATCGACATCCACTCCCATCTGCTGCCCGGCGTCGATGACGGCTCACCGTCGCTCGACGTGTCCGTCCCTGTCCTCGAGCGATTTGCGCAGGACGGCGTGACGGTGGTGATATGCACGCCACATCTGAACGCTTCGCAGGCCACGAGCGCGCCCTATGCCGAGCATCTTCGAATTCTCGCCGAGCTCAGGCGGCACGCGCCCGCGATTCCGGAGCTGCGGCTCGGCTGGGAGATCATGCTCGATGCACCCGGCATCGACCTGACCGCGCCAGAGCT